>Ga0207428_10000079_pt1 | contig 136472 bp, 109 predicted proteins | sample RhiMethybrSRZTD1_FD_187600 | JGI IMG/M metagenome (GOLD analysis project Ga0207428, IMG submission 187600) | Populus rhizosphere microbial communities from Tennessee, USA - Rhizosphere MetaG P. TD hybrid SRZTD1 (SPAdes) (version 3) | ecosystem: Host-associated > Plants > Roots > Rhizosphere >... | reverse complement strand
TTGATAGGTGATGAACGGACTGCTCGGAATGCCGTAGTTGCCGTCCTTGTCGTTCTGGAACTTGTAGCCGTAGCGGGCGCTGACGACGAACTTCGAGTTGGGGTTCCAGTTGAGGCCGGCGGTCGCCGTCTGCGCGGGCACGAATCCACCCAGGATCGACTGGTCGTTGGAAGGGGCCGCCACGCGGATATCCCGGTTCGGCAGCGACCCTTCGCGCTTGGAGGGCGACCAGAGATAGCTCGCATTGAGCTGGAGGCGGGGGCTGGCCGCGAAGTCGAGGCGGGCCACCGAGAAGTGGCGCCGGTTCTTCTGCTCGAACGTGCGCGTCCCCGAGGCGTAGTCGATCACGCGCGTCGTGTTCTCGATGTCCGGCGAATAGGCGGTGAAGAAGTTGAGCCGGTCCTTGAGGATCGGCCCGCCGAAGGTGAAGCTGGGCGACACGATCGAGTAGTCGTCCTCCTTGGGCTGGAAGAAATCCGAGGCGTCGGCATTCAGGGGCGAGCGCTGGTAGTAGCCGCGGTCGCGGCCGTTGAGCCCGTCGCCGGTGTACGCGACTCCGAGGCTGCCATGGAATTCGTTCGTGCCGCTGCGGGTGGCCACGTTGACGACGCCACCGGTGGCCCCGCCGAACTCCGCTTCGAAGCCGCCGCTCTTGACCTGGATCTCCTGGACGAACTCGAACGGAATGTTGTTGGACTCGCGCAGCGAGCCGCGGCGGAGATCGCTCACCTCGGCCCCGTCGACGTAGAACGCGTTCTCGGCGCCGCTGGAGCCGCCGACCTGGACGCCGCCGACGCCCGCGCTCCCGTTCTTGGGCTCGAGGAAGACGCCTGGTGCCAGGGCGAGCAGCGAGTTGAAGCCGCGCCCGCTCTTGGCCAGGTTGTCGATCTGCTCGGTCGTGATGTTCGTCGCCGACCGGCTCGAGGTCGGATCGATGGAGAGGACGGCGCCCGTCACCTCCACCACCTCCGTCACGGCCCCCACCGCCAGCTTGGCATTGTGGGTGAGCTGGGAGCCCAGGCGCACGTCGAGGGTGGCCTTGTGCGAGCTGAATCCGGCGAGGCTGGTGGTGATCGTGTACTCGCCGATCGGCACGTTGAAGAAGTGGTAACGGCCCTGGGCGTCGCTGACCGTCGACAGCGGTTTCGGCTGCGCCTTGCTCTCGAGTTGGATGAGCGCGCCGGGCACGGGGGCGCCCTGATCGTCGACGACGGTACCGAGGATCTCACCCGACCGCTCCTGCGCGTATCCCACACTCGCGAACAGCGACAGGACCAGGCCGAGGGTGAGCCAGCCTGGTCTACCGGCCAAGAAGCGCTTCACAAAACCTCCACTTCGTTCACAAGGCCTCGGCAAGGTGAAGGTGTGCGCCCGGAAAAAGGCCACACCGCCTACCAGCCTCTGGCCGGTCGAGGGCGATCGAGTCGCTCTGAAACTTGTTTCTTAAGAATGAATTAGCCGGCGAAGCCCTGACGGGACCCGCGGGCCGAGTCATTCAATTGGCTGGATATTATCCAAATACGTGAACGAAGCAAGAAGAGAATGAGCGGCCCCCGCAAGCGCACGGGGACCGAAGCAGGCTACGCGGTCTGGATGACCTTCAGGACCCGCGCGTTCTGCTTGGAGATCTCCGCGGCCACGCGGCCGGCCACTTCGGCGAAGGCCTTGGCCGCCGGCGACTCGGGAGCGGCGCTCACGATGGGCCGGCCCTCGTCGCCGCCCGCCCGCACCCGCGTGTCGATCGGGATCTGGCCCAGCATCGGGATGCCCATGTCCTCGGCCATCTTCACGCCCCCGCCGTGCCCGAAGATCTCGGTGCGCTCCTGGCAATGGCCGCACACGAAGTAGCTCATGTTCTCGACCACGCCCAGGACGGGGATGTTGAGCTGCCGGAACATCGCGACCGCCTTGCGTACGTCGGACACGGACACGCCCTGCGGGGTGGTGACGACCACCGCGCCCGCGACGGGAACGCTCTGGGCCATGCTGAGCGAGACGTCGCCCGTACCCGGCGGCAGGTCGACGATCAGATAGTCGAGCTCACCCCACTCCACGTCGCGCATGAACTGCTGGACGGCGCCGTGCAGCATGGGACCGCGCCAGATGATCGGCTGGTCGGCCGGCACCAGCATGCCCATCGAGATCACCTTGATGCCGAAGGCTTCGGGCGGAATCATGTGCTTCGCCTCGCTGACCTCGGGGCCGCCTTCGATGCCGAGCATCTGGGGTGTGTTCGGTCCGTAGACGTCCGCGTCCATGAGGCCGACGCGCGCGCCCTTCCTCTGCAGGGCCACGGCGAGGTTCACCGCGGTCGTGGACTTGCCCACGCCGCCCTTCCCCGCCCCCACTGCGATGATGTTGCGGATGCCGGGCACGGCCTGGCGGCCGAAGCCGCCGCGGGCCTTGACGTCCGCGGTCATGGTCGCGCGCGCCGCCGTCACGCCGGGCAGGCGCCGCACGATCCCTTCCGCCTCCGCCTTCATCTCGTCCTTGACCGGGCAGGCGGGCGTGGTCAGCTCGATCGTGAAATCGACCTCCCCGCCCGCGATTTTCACATCCTTCACGAAGCCAAGGGTCACGATGTCCTTGTGGAGATCGGGATCCTGCACGGCGCGGAGGGCGGCGAGGACCTGTTCCTGGGAAACGCTCACGGTGGCTCTTCTTCCTTGGCGCGACTCGCGCGCGATCAGCCCTGGACGCCCAGGGCCTGGTCGACCGCCTTCTGCAGGCGCTCGAACTTGTCAGTGGCGCTGCCCAGGACGGTGAGACGGATGAGACCGTTGCCGTCGATGACGAACGTCGTAGGGAACCCCTGGTTGCCCCCGAACGCCTCCGCCAGGTCGTCGTTGCCGAGGAGCTGACGGTAGGTCACGCGGTGCTCGCGGACGAAGTCCTGGATCTCCTTGGGCTCGCCGGAGTCGAAGACGACCCCGATGACCTCGACGCCGCGGGCGCGGTTTCGCTCCGCGAACTGGACGTATTCCGGCAGCTCGGTCAGGCAGGGGCCGCACCAGGTGGCCCAGAAGTCGAGCACCACCACCTTGCCCTTCATGGAAGCCAGGGTGGTGCGCCCACCGTTGAGGTCGGCGAGGTCGAAAGACGGGGCGGCCCTCACGGTGGCCGTGGGGGGAGGCCCGCAGGCCGGGAGCGCCAGCAGGGACGCGCAGAGGGTGAGGACGATCCGGCGAGACGGCATCCAACGATTATAGCGAGGCGGCGGGGCCGGACAACTCACGGTGCCGGGCGCCCCGCGGCCTCCAGGCGCTCGATCACGGCCAGGTTCTGCCGGGCCGGACCGTAGTCCGGCATGACGCGGAGGGCCGCCTCGAACTGGGCCTTGGCCTCCGCGACCCGGCCCATCCGGAACAGGACCCCGCCGAAGTTGACGCGCGCGCTGACGTAGTTCGGCGCGGTGCGGACGGCCTGCTCGAAGTGCGGGAGGGATTCCGCCATCTTCCCGGACTGGGCGAGGGCGCTGCCCAGGTTGTTGTGTGCTTCCGGTGAGTCGGGCTTGAGGCGCACCGCTTCGCGGTAGAAACGGGCCGCCTCCTCCATCTCGCCGCCGCCAGCGGCGAGAGTGCCGAGGTTGTTGAGGCAGAGGTAGCAGCCGGGGTTGCGGGCGAGGGTCGCCGCGTAGAGGGTCGGAGCGTCGCGATAGATGTGGCTCTGACGCCAGGTCAGCGCACCCAGGGCGATCAGGAGGACGCCCGCCGCTGCCGGTGCCGCGCGCCCGAGCCGCGGGTCGCGCGCGACCACCGTCGCCGCCCCCGCGGCCAGCCCGGCGATGAGGCCCAGGCTGGGCAGGTACGCGAAGTGGTCGGCGACGAACGAGAACACGAACGGATAGACGTTGACGAACCCAAGGACCGGGAACAACGAACCCACGAACAAGAGCGCGACGGCCAGGGGCGCACGCGACCGCCAGCGCACCGCCCACAGCCCGACCACCGCGATCAGGGCGGCCGCCGGCCACGCGTACGCCATCGCCGAAGAGGTGTCGATGGTCCAGCGCGGGTAGATGAAGGTGAGATCCGCGGGCCAGATCAGCTTGCCCAAGTAGAACCAGGCGACGCGACCGGCGAGGAGGACCCGCTGCGCCGGCGAGAGCGCGAAGTCGGCCCCTTCCGCGCCGAGCTGGGCGCGCTCGATCCAGGCCGTGTGGAGGCCCGCCGCAGCCCCCGCCGCGAACCACGGGAGCACGGGTACGATGTCCCGCCGCCAATCGAGGCGGCCCCGCTTCCACCAGAAGACCACGAGCAGCGCGGCGGGCAGCGTGGCCACGACCGTCTTGGTGAGCAGCCCCAGGGCGAACAGCGCGGAGGCCCACGCGTAGTCCTTCGCACGTCGCTCCTCGTCGAAACGCAGGTATACGTGGGCGGCGCCCAGGTAGAAGAGGAGGGAGAGCGTGTTCTTCTGCTCGCTGATCCAGGCCACCGATTCGACGTGCACGGGGTGGAGGGCGAAGACGGCCGCGGCCAGCGCCGCCCCCGGGACCTGCAGCCGCCGCAGGACGAGCAGCAGCAGCACCGCGCCGAGCCCGTGCTGCAGGACGTTGACGAGGTGATAGCCGGCCACGGCGTTGCCCCAGAGCCGGTGCTCGACCCAGAAGGCCGTGTGCAGGAGCGGGTAGTACTGCTGGGTGGCGCCGAAGTCCGTCCAGATCCGCGCGAGCCCGCCCAGCGAACGAAGATCCGGCCGCGTCACGTGCGCGTCGTCGTCCCACTGGAATTGGCCAGAGGTCGCGGGCAGGTAGGCGAGGAGGACCGCGGCCAGGAGTCCGCCGACGATCCACCACCAGTCGTCGCCCGGTGATTCGCTGCCGGTTGCGCGCGCCGCCGCTCGCGCCCGCTCCTGCTCGCGGCGCCGGGCTCGTCCGACTCGTTTGCTCACGGGCGGCCCGGAGGGGCGGGGCCTAGCCGATCCGGGTCAAGGCCGGGAACATCTTCGAGAACCAGCCGGCCAGGATCGCGAGCCGGTTCGACATGATCAGGACGCCCACCGCGACCAGCAGCACCCCCGAGCCGACCTCGACCGTGCGCATGTGGCGCTTGAGCGCGCCCGAGGCCTTGAAGAAACGATTGACGGCGAGGCCGGACAGGATGAACGGGATGCCCAGCCCCGCCGAGTAGAAGGAGAGCAGGACCACGCCCTGCGTCACCGTCTCCTGCTGCGACGCGTAGACCAGGATGGCCCCGAGGATGGGCCCGATGCAGGGAGTCCAACCGAAGCCGAAGGCGAGGCCGACGAGGTAGGCGCCGGGCAGCCCCAGCGGCCGTGTCTTCATCTCGGCCCGGCGCTCGTAGAGCAGCCAGGGGATCTTGATGAGGCCGGCCGTGTGCAGCCCCAGCACCACCACGATGGCGCCGCCGACCACGGCCAGCTCGCGCTTGTAGCGCACGAGGTAGTAGCCGAGCATCGTCGCCGCCGCTCCCAGGCTCACGAAGACGGTGGAGAAGCCGAGCACGAAGACGACGCTCATGATGCCGATGCGGCGCATCAGGTGGGCCGGCGCTTCCTCGCCCTTGAGCTGGGCCACGTTGACCCCGCTGATGAAAGAGAGGTAGCCCGGCACGATGGGCAGCACGCAGGGAGACAGGAACGAAGCCAGCCCGGCCACGAACGCGGTGAACAGAGAAATCGAAGAGGTCACTGGACTCGCTCGAGCATCAGGTTATCGGCGGCCTTTCTTCCCGTCTTGGCCAGATCGTACCAGCGTCCGTCGATGCGAACGCGCACCACGTCGGCCGTGTAGTCATTGCTGGTGCCGTGCTCATCGCAGCTCGAAAGGAGCCAGGAGCCGACGCCGTAGATGTCCGCGGGCACGCCGAGGTCCTCGAAGCTCTTGATCTTGGCGGGCGCGAAGCCGCCCGACACCGCGATCTTCACTTCCTTGCAGTAGCGCTCGGCGAGGGCGCGGTCCTCGGGGGCGAGGTCCCACTCCATCCACTCGCGGTCGATGGCCTCGCGCATGGCGAAGACGAGACGCGGGTTCACGCCCGTGTCGAGCCGCTTGTCCCCGAGGGGCGGGACGGACACGTCCCGCATGTTGCCGGACGTGTCCGGCCGCACGCCGTAGAGCTTGAACTTGCGCGCCTCCTCCGCGCGTCCTTCCTTCAGGAGCGCGAGGTAGCGCGCGAACATCGTGCGGATCACCTCCCGCGACGTGCCCACGCAGTCGTTGCGGAAGTCCACGAGGGCGATGCGAGGGATGTCGGGGGGACGGGTGGCCGCGAAGGCCATGGTCGCCTCCGGGGTGTCACCCAGGAAGCAGGCGATCGCGGAATGGGAGACGGTGCCGCCGCCCGCCCCGCCCCACCAGTCGCCTTGCGCGTCCGTGGACACGGAGGCGGCGATGCTCTTGCCGAAGTTCTGGTTGAAGAGGCTCACCGCGACCTGGTAGGCGTAGCCGTCCGCGGCCTGCACCTCGTGGGCGTCGAAGCGGGCCGGGAAGAAGAGGATCTGCTTCCCCCGCGCGGCCTTGAGCACCTCGTACACGTTGGTGGCGACTCGGCTCGCCCGCGTGAGCGCGCCCAGGGTAGGGGTCTCCAGGATCGCGAAGTCGCGATAGCGGCCGCGCACGCGCATGACGGGAGTGACGTGGAGGACGTCGCCGTCGTACGGCGCCTCGCTGCCGTCGTGGACGGCCCAGACCTCCATCTTGTCGAACGTGTTGACGAACCGCCCGCCGCCCACCTCGAAATACCCCGTGCACTCCCGCAGCATGGCCAGGGCCTTGTCCACGCCGGCCACGACCGTGGTGGGCTGCCGGCGCGGGAACCACTGCATCTCGACCTCGATGTTCCCGACGTCCACGTTGCCCAGGTCCACGTCGAGGTCGCTGAGGTCCGGGGCCGTCCCCCCGAAGCGGTAGCCGCGCGCGGCCAGCTCGGCCAGGGTGCGCGCGATGTTGATGAAGTACTTGTCGGAATACCAGCCCTCCCGCATGCGCTCCATGTCGAGCTTGAAGACGGAGGCCGGGAGGCGGCGCCGGTCGAAGATGGTCATGCCCACCTGGATTATAGCCAGCGGCGACGGGATGGCCGGATTCGGCTGCGATAGGGCTCCGGGTTGGTGTCCGGCGGGACGGTATGGTCTACTTGACTGCCCTTCGGGGTGTTCTGGTGATCGTCTCCCCCCTGGCGTCCGCCTCGTCCCTCCGCCTTCGCCTCCCGGGTGCGCTGGTGGCGAGCGTGCTCGTGGCCCTCTTCGCGCTCGCCCTACCCGCCGGTGCCGCCGAGCACGACCCCCTGGCCCTGATCGACCGGCTCGAAGCGTCGTGGAAAGCCCGCGACGAGGCCGCCTGGCTGGGGGCCTGGCGCACCCGGAACGATGAGCACCGGACGGATGAGCGCGACTACGTCCGCGAGCGCTGGGCGGGAGAAGAGTCCCGCGTCGAGTTCGAGCGGCCGTCCGAGGTCCGGCGCAGCCCGTTCAAGGTGCCGGCCACCGCCATCTCGATCACGGAGCCGCGCGGGCGAGTGGAGCAGGCGGTGTTCACCTTCGAGCGTGGCGCGGACGGCTGGGTGGTGACGGACCGGCAGATCGTGTCCCAGATCGACGGGCTCGTGCACCTCTCGCTGGGACCGGCCTTCCGCGCCGACGGCCTGTCCCTCCACCTCCCCGACTTCGACGTCCGCTTCCGCCGGGGAACGCTGTTCCTGCCGCCGGCCACGCTGGGCCCCACCGTCATCGTGTTCGTCGGCGACGCCAGCGTGCGCTTCTCGCCCGGTCCCCCCACGGAGAAGGAGCAGCTCCGGCAGTTCTCGGGCCGCACCGAGCTCCTGGAGACCGTGCACTCCCTGTTCATCCGCATCCATCCCGCGGACTTCCATCGCGTCTTCTCCGCCGTCACCGAGCTGCAGCCCGACCCGCACGGCGAAGCGGCGCGGGGCGCCGCCCTGAAGTTCTTCAAAGAGCACGTCGACGATACCTATCAGCTCGACGCGCCTCTCCCCCGCGCGCCCTGGTGGCTGATCCCCAATCTGGGCGACGCCGTGGTCACCTTCCAGTCGCGGCGGGGCGCGCTCTCGTTCACGGTGAGCCAGTCCGAGCCCGAAGGGCTGAGCCTCTTCGACCGCGCCCGCCGGCGCCAGGTGTGTCTCTACGCGGCCCCGGGAACCGAGGTCCGCTACGACGAAGACGACCTGCGCGACATCGACGTCCTCCACCACGACCTCTCCGTGCGCTTCGAGCCCGACCGCTTCGGCCTCGTCGGATCCGACACGCTGCGCATTCGCCTGCGCTCCCCCGCCAGCACCATCCGGCTGCGCCTGGACGAGGCCCTCAAGGTCATCTCCATCCGTTCGCGCGAGGGCGGCGATCACCTCTTCTTCCGCGTGCGCCACCAGGACGGCATGATCGTCTCGCTGGGCACGCTGTCCGGCACCGTCGGCGAGATCACCCTGACCGTGCGGTTCGCCGGCAACCAGAGGCCGCAGTCCGTGGAGCGCGAGGCGATGCAGACGGTCGCCCCGTCGGTCGGAATGGACGACGAGCTCGGGGTCGAGGAGGCGCTGGTCTACTCCAATCGGTCGCCCTGGTATCCGCAGGGCGAAGCCGACGACTACGCGACGGCGGAGCTCCACCTCGACGTGCCCGCGGGTACCATGGCCGTCTCCGGGGGCCAGCAGACGTCACTGCGCACGGAGGCCGGCCGCACGCGCGTCGAATACCGGCAGGAGCTGCCCGGCAAATACATCACGGTCGCGGTGGGCCGGCTCGTCGAGGCCGGCCGCCAGGTGTACGGCGACGTGTCCATCGCGGCCTGGGCCGCCCCCCGCCTCCGTAGCTCGGCGACCGCGCGCATGACGGAGGCGGCCGAGATCTTGAGGTTCTACGAGAGCGAGTTCGGGCCCTGTCCGTATCCTTCGCTGAACCTCGCCCTCGTGGAGTCCCGCGTGCCGGGCGGACACAGCCCACCGGGGATGATCATCGTCTCCGTCCGTCCCGCCCTCCTGCGAGGAGCGCTGCGCGACGACCCCGCCAGCTTCCCCGAGGTGCCGGAGTTCTTCATCGCCCACGAGCTGGCGCACCAGTGGTGGGGTCATGGCGTGGCCGGACAGAACTATCACGAGCGCTGGATCTCGGAGGCGTTCGCGCAATACGCGGCGGCTCTCTGGGTACGGCACAGCCGGGGCGAGGCCGCCTTCCGCAACATGCTGGCGCGCATGGGCCGCTGGGCGCTGCGCTATGCGGACATGGGCCCCATCCATCTCGGCCATCGCCTCGGCCATCTCGCGGGGGATCCCCAGGTCCTGCGCGCGGTGGTGTACGACAAGGGCGCGTACGTCTTGCACATGCTCCGCCAGATCGTGGGCGACGAGGCGTTCGTCCGCGCCGCGGTCGGGCTCCAGAAGGCGAACCGCTTCGGCAAGATCGGAACGGACGAAGTGCGGGCGGCGCTGGAGGGCGCCTCGGGTCTCGACCTGAAGCCCTACTTCACGGAGTGGGTGTACGGCACGAGGGTGCCCGAGCTGCGCCTGGCCACGCGCTCGAGTCCCGGAGGGGAAGGGTACCGCACGGAAATCACCGTCCACGGCCGCGACCTGCCGGGTCCGGTGCCCCTGGAAGTCGCCGTCGCGCACCCGTCGGGGACGGACGTCCGGACGGTGAGCCTCGAGCCCGAAGGCGGCCGCTGGACGGTCGATACCGTCGGACCGCCGCGCCGCGTGGACATCAACGCGGGACGCGGCCTGCTCGCGCGAGTCATCCGCAACTGAGCCGGCCGCGCCGTCCGGCGGCCGGACTCAGCGGTAACGATTGCGGCGCCCTTCCTCCTGGAGGTTCTCCAGCGTCGCCTGCGCCGCCGCCAGCTGACGCTTCGCGTTCTCGAGCGAGTCGACGCGGGCCGCCCGGCCGGGGCCGTACATCGGCACGGTGTTGTCGTTGAGAGCGCCTTGGATGCGGGCCACCTCACCCGTCCAGTTCGTCACGTCGGACTGGGCCTGAGTCATCTTCTCCTGCCAGGCCTTCTGGGCGGCCTGGAACACCTCGTCTTCGGTCGGAGGCTTCTCCGCGCCGTCCTTCTTCTCGGCGCCAGGAGACGGGCTGGCGGTGGGAGTGGCGCTTCCGGCCGCCCCGCTGGGCTGGGAGACGGTGCCCCCGGTGCGGTGGCTGCGCAGGTCTTCCTCGGTGATGGGCTTGCCCTTCTTCTTGTTCTTCTCACGGGCGGCGATCTCGCCCAGGCTGGGGGGCGCGTCCGCCCGTGCTGGAGAGGGCATCCAGGCCAGCGCCCCCACGACCGCAACGGCGAAGAGTGTGCGCATTGACGACCTCCCTCCCGGCTCAGCCGGCCCGGCCGGGAAACTCTACGAATCATGATTGTAGCGCGGTCGCCCGGCCGTACAGGACCGCATCCAGCGGCCACCACCTGGCCCGTGGCTGCATCCAGCGGCCACCACCCGGCCCGTGGCTGCATCCAGCGGCCACCACCCGGCCCGTGGCTGCGGAGCCTAGCCCAGGATGCCCAGGACCTGGCGCAGCTCGCGCGCGCGCCGGTTCTCCGGGTCGAGGGAAAGGGCCTTCTCGACCGCTTTGCGGGCGCGGGCGTGGTCGTTCTGAAGGAAGTAATTGAGGGCGGCCGCGGCGTGGGAGACGGCTTCGGCCCGGTGCGCGTCCAGGCGGGCGACCGCGAGCAACCGCACGATTGCGGCATGTTCCGGAGCCAGGGCCGAGGCCTGCTCGAGCAGCGGCACCGCCTTGGCGGGATCACGCGCCTTGAGATGGCGTCGCGCCTCCTCGAGGAGGCGCACGGCTTCGGCGTCCGCGGGCGGGCCTTCGGGCAGGGGCGTCAAGCTCTCCGGCGGCGGGGAGGCCACGGGCGGGACGGGTGGCGGGGGCGGGGGCACCCGCTGCCCGATCACCTTGGCCGCGCGGTCCCGGATCTCCCGCGCGATGGTGTGGCCGGGCTGGGTGGCCAGGACCTGTTCCGCGACGGCCCGCGCCTCTTCGAGGTTTCCGAGCACGATGTGCTCCTGGGCCGTGGTCACCAGGGCCGCCACCGCGCGGCGCGCCACCTCCTCGTCGAGGTAGACGGCGAGGTCACGATAGCGCGCGCTCTCCGGGGCGAGACGAGAGACCCGGCCCGCGATCTTCAGGGCGAGGTCGAGATCGCCGTCCGCGGCATAGCCGAGGGCCATCCCCGAGAGCTGCTCGACCTCCTGCACGCGAATGGCCTCCTCGACCTCGCGGAGCTGCTGCTGGCCGGCGGCGTGGCCCGGGTCGATCTGCAGCAGGCGGCGGCACGTGACCAGCGCCTTCTGGAGCTGGCCCTCCGCGCGGGCACGCGCGATCGCGGTCACGAGCTCGGCCGTGTCCTTCTGCGCGGCCAGGAGGCGCGCCGCCGTCTCCCGGACGAGGCGCTCGAGGTCGTCCCTCATCTCGTCCAGGCTCTGGTACCGCTCGGCGACGGGCTTGGCCAGCGCGCGTTGGACGATCGCTTCCAGGCCCGGCGAGAAGTCGGTCCGGGGCAAGGCCGTGAAGTCGGGCTCCGCGCGCATGATGTGGAACATCACCTGGGTGAGGCTGTCTCCGTCGAAGGGACGCCGGTAGGCGAGCAGCTCGTAGGCGATCGCGCCCACGGAGAAGATGTCCGCGCGGTGGTCGATCTTCTGGCCTTCGACCTGCTCGGGGGCCATGTAGTGCACGGTCCCCAGCACGAGCCCGCTCTTGGTCATGGTCGACGACTGCAGGTGGGCGATCCCGAAGTCCATGATCTTGACCTCGCCGTCGGAGGTCACGCGGATGTTCGCGGGCTTCACGTCGCGGTGCACGATGCCGGCGCGGTGGGCGAAGGCCAGCCCCTCGCAGACCTGGCGCAGCACGTCGATCTTCCACTCCACGGACAGGGGCTGGCGGGTCTGGATGATCTTCTCGAGGTCCTGGCCCTCGACGAGCTCCATGGCGATGTAGGGCTGGCCGTGGTCCTCGCCGAGGTCGTAGACGGTGACGATGTTCTGGTGGCGCAGGCCGCCCGCCGCCTGGGCCTCGCGGAGGAAGCGCGCCTTGAGCTCCGGCGTCTCGGCCAGGCCGGGCGTCATCGTCTTGAGCGCGACCGTGCGATGGATGACGGGGTCGCGGGCCTGATAGACGGTCCCCATGCCGCCCCGGCCGAGGACTTTCTCCACCTCGTATTTGCCGATCGTCTGCAAGGCGAGTCCCGAACCCTATCGCGTCTGGCCGGGGCCGGGCGGCGGCTCTCCCCGTCGTGCTTCCAGGATGGCCAGTTGCTGGGTCAGCTCGGCCACGCGATTGGAAATGATCGTGAGCTGGGTCAACACGTAGATGAGGGCGACGATCGCCATGGTGCTGAGAAAGGCGGCGATCACGACCGTGGAAAAGAGAGCACCGAATGCGTAGTCGACGCGGTGTCGTAGCGGGGCGAGGACCAGCCCCGTCGTCCCGCCCGCGATGGCGAGCACGACGAGCACGCCGTAGCCCACGTAGAGGCGTCCCTGTCGTACCAGATTGAACACCCAGGCCATCAAGAGCAGGCCCACCATCACGATCGCCATCGGCACGCCGAACCTCACGGGCGCCTCGTGCGCCGAGTCAAGGAGGCCTGGGCGGAAGCGATGACGACCATCATCAGGGTCTTCAGAGGATACGTGACGAGGTGAGCCAGCGTATACATGGATTGGCCGTGCCGCCTCTCCTGCATCGTCACCGGATATTCGCCGACGCGGAGTCCGAGCCGCATGAGGTAGACGATCGCCTCGAGATGGAAATCGACGAAGTTCCATCGCGTCAGCGGGTCGAAGACGGTGCGCCGCATCGCCTTGAGGCCGGACGTCGTGTCATAGAAACGTTGACCGGTGACGAGCCGGGCCAGCCAGGAGAACGTGACCATCCCGACACGCCGGCCGAGGGGCGTTCCCGCATAGTCCCTGGTAGCGACGAAGCGCGATCCGATGCACAGATCGAGATCGGATGACAGGAAGTGGTCGAGGACGCGCCGCGCCTCTTCCGGAGGATGCTGTCCGTCGCCGTCGACCGTCAGCACGTAGTCGTAATGACCCGCGATCGCATAGCGCAGCGCGGTCTGTATGGCCCGCCCGTATCCCAGGTTGCACAGGTGGCGGGCCGAAACGGCTCCCACTTGCCGCAGGGTCTCGGGCGTTTCATCGCGGGAACCGTCGTCGACGACCAGGAGGTCCAGTTCCGGGAAGCACTCGCGAAGTCGTGTGACCAACGGGGCGAGACCGGCGGCCTCGTTGTAGGCGGGAACGGCCAGCAGGCCGCGCCGCGAGGAGGAGGTCATGGAAGCTGGATCCGCGAGACGGCGGCCGCGACTTCCCGCGCTTCGTCGCCTTCTTCCCCCGCGACGTGCTCGGTGAAGTTCACGCACAGCAGGTTCTCACCCGGATGCGACATGGAGGCGGGGATGAGGTACGGGACCTCCGTCCAGTCCGTGGGCAGGGGCCGCCAGAGCACGGCGCCATGATTCATGGAAAGCCCGATCTGCTGGCTCGGGAGGCGATAGGGAGCGCGGGCGCTCACGGAGATCCGGAGGTCGAGCGGCGTCTCCAGCGGCACGCGCACGCAGGCCTTCGGATAGTAGGCCCAGCGGAAGGCGGGCCAGCTTGGACGTCGATGTGGCGCGGACCAGCCCCCGGAGAGGTACCGCCCCTCGGGCGCCGCCATGTCGATCGTGCCGCTGAGGTTCGTGTTCCAGTAGAAGTACTCGCCCACGAAGAACATGTAGGCGATGTTCCGCGCGCGCGGGCCGCCGACCCTCTCCAGTACGTCTTCGACGGCGCGGCGGAACTGGAAGAGCTGCGCGCCCGCCTGGCGATCGAAGCCCGCGGCCTCCGACACCACGCGCTTGCGGTAGAGGCGCATGAGGCCGACGTTCCAGGCCACGAGCATGGCCGCGGCCACCAGCGGCGCGAGCCAGGGCCGGCGGACGAGGGCCGCGGACGCGGACGACGTCACCGCGACCACACCTGCCGACAGCAAGGGCACGACGAGATCGAAACGGCGCGCGCCGAACGAGTCCGATCCGGTCCAGTCCTGCGGCGTGCCGTTGATCCAGGCCGTGGCGGCGAGGACGAGGAGGCCGCCCACCGCGAGCGAGGGCCAGCGCCGGCGCAGGAGGAGGAGTCCGCAGGCGCCCACCGCCATCAACGGCGTCCACGTGAACAGGCCGCGGTCGGCGGACAGCAACACCTGCAGGATATGTGGAGAGGACCAGTCGACCGCGTTCTCCCGGGTCGGCGGCGCCAGGAAGCGCCCGTAGATGATCTTCCAGGCGACGAGCTGCGGCACGAAGGCCGCGAACGCACTGACCGCGGACAGCGCGATCCATCCGAGACGCACGCGCCTCTGTCTGAGTCCCGCCACGGCGAGGGGCAGGAGCAGGGCGGCATAGACGAACGCCTGCAAGCGCGTGAGCGTGAGCAGTCCGACCAGCGCGCCCAGCAGTGCCCAGTGCCTCGCGCGCGGTTGCCGGGCCGCCTCCGTCCAGACCCACAGGAAGACGCCGGCCAGCCCGAAGACGACTCCGTGTGCCATCGTGGGCTGGTAGAGCACGTAGTAGGGGACGGGCGAGGCCAGCGTGCCGGCGATCACTCCCAGGACCACCGACGGCCGGTCGAACACCGAGGCCAGGGCGCGCGCGAGGAGGAACGCTCCCAGCACCGCGACGGTGGCCGTGCCCAGCGCGGTCGCACGCACGTAGGGAGCGGCGAAACCATCCGCAGCGTAGGCGCGATCGCCCACGGCGCGCAGAAGCAGCACATAGACATGGGCGGCGGCGAAGAACGGGCTCCACACGATCGCCGAGCCCACGGGGGCGATGTTCGGCCGCAGTCCGGTAGGCGTGGGCGGCTCTTCGGCGTAGCCCCATTCCCGCCACTCGTTCGCGAAGTCCAGGTCGCGATCGAAGGCGGCGGATCGCAGGTACACGTAGTAGTCCGGCGAATCGGCGTTGAAGTCGGGTCCCGTCCAGGCCGCGGCGGCGTACACGCACGCGATCGCCGTGAGCAGCCCGGCGGCGGTGCGCCTCGTCGCGAGACGGCGGCCCAGGATCAGGCCCATCAGCGCGATGACCGGCCCCGCCATCGTCGCCGCCCGCAAGCGGGGATCGAGCAACCCGAAGGCCGAGAATGCGAAGCCGGTGAGGACGAGACCGTCCGGCCACCGCATGGTGGCTAGTCTATCCGCGGGCGCGCGATAATCCAGGGTCCGGGACGGGGAGGGCGCGCGGTGATCGTCGGCGTGGGGATCGACCTGATCGAGAGGGAGCGCGTCGCGCGCGCGCTGGACCGCTGGGGCGAGCGGCTGGTGGCGAAGCTCATGGGCGAGGCGGAGGCCTCGCGCCTTCCGAAGGCCCGCACTGATCGCGCCCATGCCCTCGCCCTGGCCATCGCGGCCAAGGAAGCCGCGAGCAAGGCCCTGGGCACCGGCTGGTCGCGCGGCGTGTGCTGGCGCGACGTGGTCGTGGACCTCGGTCCACCCCTGGCCGTGCACCTCGAAGGCGGAGCCCTCCGCCGGGCGCGCCGGCTCGGCTCCGCCGGCCAGACGCGGTCCGCCCTCGAAGTGCGCGGCGATCTCGTCATCGGCCAGGTGCGGCTCCTCTCGTGATCGCGCTGCTCCCGCGTGAAGCCTGGCGGCGCAACCAGCTCGTGGTCTGCGTCGCCGTGTTCATGGTGTTCATGGGCTTCGCATTCGTGTTGCCGTTCCTCCCCCTGTACGTCCGCCAGCTCGGCGTCACCAGTGACGAGGCGGCCGCGACCTGGGCCGGCGTGCTCATCGGCATCGCGCCCCTGCTCGCCGGGCTGTTGGCGCCCGTGTGGGGCCGCCTGGGCGACCGCTATGGGCAGAAGCCGATGGCGGTGCGCGTGCTCGCGTCCTACGTGGTGTTGCTGGCATTGTCGGGGGCGGTCACGACGGTGTGGCAGCTCTTCGCGCTCCGCACTGCCGTGGGCCTCTTCGGCGGCATGGGGCCGCTGGGCCTGGCCATGGCCACGGCGCTCGCCCCACGCGATCAGACCGGCCGCGCCGTCGGGGGCGTCCAGTCCGCGCAGATCCTGGCCGCAGCGGTGGGTCCCCTGGCCGGCGGCGTGCTCGCCCATACGATCGGGATGCGTCTCACGTTCGTCGTCACCGCCGCCGCTTGTCTCGTTGCGCTGCTCCTGCTCGTGTTCTTCTACGAGGAGCCGCAACTCGTCGAAGCGCCGGAGGAAGTCCGGCGCAACGGTTTCGGAGCCCTGCTGGCACTGCCCGGCGTCCTGCCCCTGATGGCCACGCTGTTCCTGGTGAACTTCATCGGCCGCTCGTTCACGCCAATCCTTCCCCTCCATCTGCAGCGCATGGCCGTGCCGGCCACGACCCTCGCCCTCTCGACCGGGATCCTCATCTCTGCGTATTCCGTGTGCGCGGCCATCTCGGCCATGCTGCTGGGCCGCGCGACGCGGCGTCTCGAGCCGCGGGCGCTGCTGGTGGCGACGCTGGTAGCGGGAGCGGCGATCGTCCTGCCCATGGGGCTGGTCGGCCGGTTCCCGTCGTTCCTGGGCCTGGCCGTCCTGCTCGGCCTGGCCGCGGGAGGGTCGCTGACCCTGTGCTACACGATCGGCGGCCTCATGGTGCCGACGGAGCGGCGCACGACCGCCTTCGGATTCTTCTCGGGCGCGGCTCTCTTCGGGGGAGCGGTGTCTCCGTCCATCGCGGGCCTGCTCACGCGCGTACACTTCAAGGCGATCTACTGGGCGGACGCGGTCCTGTACCTGCTGTTGGCGTTGGCTCTGATGCCGGGGGTCATCGCGACGCGCACGCGACGCGCGGCGCCGGAAGTCGCCCAGGCCGCGGAGGAGAGCGCATGAAGACCTGCCACCACTGCAGTCGTGAGCTGACGCTCGCCTCGCCCATCGAGCGGACGGCGTCCTGCCCCCACTGCTTCTCCGACTTGAAGTGCTGCCAGAACTGCCGCTTCTTCGATCCCGGGTTCAACAACCAATGCCGCGAGCCGCAGGCGGAATGGTGCCCGGAGAAGTCGAAGGCGAATTTCTGCGAGTTCTTCGAGTTCGTGGAGAGGGCGGGGATGGGCCGGGCCGGGTTCGGGGGGACGCCGACGGATCAGTCGCGCGCGCGCTCGGCCTTCGACTCGCTGTTCAAGAAGTAGAGTCCGTCCGCGACTAGTCCTTCGGTTCCAACAGGGGTTTGACGTACAGCAACGGAATGGCCGCGCTGTAGCCCTTGCGGGGCGTTCCCTCGAGCCCGCCCGTCGCGCTCTCCAGGTTCGAGCGCAGGACGCCGATCGCTTCGAACGTCCCTTCCGCCAGGACAGGCCCTCCGCTCTGTCCGGCATCCGCGATGGGGTCGATCTTCACGGTGACGACGCGGCGCCGGCTTCCCACCGTCCGGCGTACCCCCGTCGCCCACCGGCGCTCGCGCGACACGACCGTACCCGGCGTCAGGCGCACCGCGGTCTCGAGGTCGAGCGGACGCGCCGCGAAACCGCCCAGGAGCACCGCCTGGCCGATGCTCGGCAGCGCGGCCGCGGACAGGGCCAGGAAATGCACGGAAGGATCGGAGAGAAGGAGGGCGAGGTCCGTCTCGCGGTCCACGGTGACGACGGAGAACCGGCGCTCGCGGCCGTCGCGGAGGCGCAGGCGCGGAGCCTCGTCCTTCGGCATATGGTCCAGCACGTGGGCGCAGGTGACCAGGTGGCCGTAGGGATCCACGTAGAACGCGGAGCCGCGCGCCACCATGGTTCCTTCCGGACGCCGCACGGTGACGAGCTGGGCCTGCGCTTCTTCCACCTCGGGCAGGGTCCGCGCGGCACGCGGATCGGGAGTGGGCGCGGCCGCGGCCAGGGACGCGACCACGAGGGAGGCGATCACCGCATCATCTCTTTGAGCACACGGTCTGCGTCCTGCAACGGGTAGTCCAGGTGAAGCAGCGCGGCCAGCGTCGGCGCGATGTCCTCGGGCCCGCAGTTGGCGGTGTACGTGCCGGGCTTCACGGAGGCGCCCATGAACACGACGGGCACGTTCCGGTCGTGGTCGTAGGGCGTGCCGTGGCCCGTACCGCCCGGCCGGTCGGAGAGGTAGAAGCCGTCCTTGAGCACCACGATCACCTGCGGGCTGCGCGTCTCGAAGAACGAGCGCCGCATGAGCGCAAAGTAGGGATCGCCTTTCGGGGGATCGCCCAGCAGCCGCTCGTGAGTGTAGACCCTCTCCACGAGGCCCGTCTCCAGGAGCGCCTTCTCGACCACCGCCTCCACGTCGCGGCGCGCCCACCCGCGCCGCGCGGCGGCCTCCAGGTCGAGATAGAAATCCGGCGGCGAGTAGCGGGCCACGAGGCCGTTCTGGGCGCCGAAGCGCGCCTCCAGCGCGCGGGTGACGGGATCCTGGATCTCCGCCGTACGCACGCGGCGGCCCGGCATCCCGCGCGCCACGAGGTTCTCGACGAGGGGCATCGACCCGTGGTCCGCGCTCAGCCCGATGAGGACGCGATCGAGGCCCACGCGGCGGTCGATCTCGTCGAACAGGCGGCCGAGGGTCAGATCCAGCCGCAGGTATTCGTCCATCTGCTCCTGGCTGTCCATGCCGTAGGTGTGGCCGACGACGTCGCTGGACGAGAAGCCGACGGCGAAGAGGTCCGGGTCGTCGTCCGCGCCGAGCTGGTGCGCCGTCATCGCGGCCAGGGCGGCGTCGAGCAGGATCTCGTCGCCGAAAGGAGTGCGCCGCAGGTCGTCGTAGTAACCGGCGGACCCCGGCTTCTGGCTCGAACGGTGTGGGAAAACGATGTCCACGTTGTCGTATTCGCCCTTCACGGCATCGGGTCCGGCGTATTTCAGGTAGGGCGCCTCGTCGGGCAGCAGCCGCGTCCAGGTCCGCCACTGCGGAGAATCCGCCAGGCGGCGCGCGTTCCATTGCGTCAGCCAGGCGGGCGGAGCCTTCGCGTAGTAGGTGCTGGTCTCGAAGCCGCCGCTCATCACGTCGAACCAGTACGCGGCGTCCGCGCGCGGCCCCGCCATGAGGATGGCCGAGCGGTCCTTCAGCGCAATCCCGACCACGCGCGAGCCCGGCGTGCGCTTCTTCAACATGTCCCCGACGGTGAAGCCGCTGAAGTTGACGGGAGACGCCCCGTAGCCGCCCGGAGCTCCTCCGATGTTCACGACCGCCGGGTCCTCGACGACGTTCACGTCCTTCTTGAGGTTGGAATCGAACCACTGGTTGGCCACGATGCCGGAGTGCCAGCCGTTGCGGCCGGACAGCAGCACGGAATGTCCAGGGCCCGTCTCCGTGTTGCCATGCCGGTACAGCGCGTTCGAGAAGATCGCGGCGCGGTCGAGCAGGGTCTTGAAGCCTCCCCGATAGAGCGGCGCGAACCGCGTCAGGTAGTCGTAACGCATCTGGTCGACGGAGATGAACAGGACGAGGCGAGGCGGCCCCGCGGCGCGGGCTCGAGGAACGGGCCAAAAGCGAAGGACGAAAACCCCGGCGACGGCGACGGCCAGGAGAGCCAGGAGCAGGCGTCTCACCCTCACAAGAACCAGCGCTCCTTCTTGACCGCCTCTTCGTACGCGCGCCGCACGGCCTTGACCTTGTCCATCTCGGAGACCTCCGCCGGGGGCACGTCCCACCACGATTCGTAGCCGGGCACGCCCACCGAAGGATCGGTCTCGATGGTGAGGACGGTGGCCCGTGTCTGCGCCCGTGCCTCCTCGAGACCGGCGCGCAGGTCCGCGATGGTCCGGCAGGCGATGACGTGCGCGCCCAGGCTGCGCGCGTTGGCGGCGAAGTCCACGCAGATCCGGTCACCGGACAGTTGGCCGTCCGCGCCGCGATAGCGGTATTTGGTGCCGAAGGCCTCCGATCCCACCGAGGTCGAGAGGTTGCCGATCGACCCGAATCCCCCGTTGTCGATGAGGACGACCGTGATCTTGACCCCCTCCTGGAGCGCGGTCACGAGATCGGACGACATCATGAGCCACGACCCATCGCCCACCATGACGTAGACGTCGCGCTCGGGCGCCGCCATCTTCACGCCCACCCCGCCCGCGACCTCGTAGCCCATGCAGGAGTAGCCGTATTCGAGGTGGTACCCCTTGGGGTCGCGGGTCCGCCAGAGCTTGTGCAGGTCGCCGGGCAGGCTGCCGGCCGCGCAGACCACGACGTCCTGCGGACGGGCAAAGGTGTTGACGGCGCCGATGACCTCTCCCTGGCTCGGCAGCGGCGCGTGCCCGCGGTCGTAGTGCTTCTGGACCTCCACGTCCCACTCGCGATTGAACTTCGCCGCGCGCTCCCGATAGGTGGGCTCCACCTGCCAGCCTTCGAGGGCCGCGCCCAGCGCGTCCAGCGCGACGCGGGCGTCCGCGATCATGGGCAGGGCCGCGTGCTTGAAGGCGTCGAATTCCGAGACGTTGACGTTGACGAAGCGCACGCCGGGATCCTGGAACGCCGTCTTGGACGCGGTCGTGAAGTCCGAATAGCGCGTGCCCACGCCGATCACGAGATCGGCCTCGCGGGCCATGATGTTCGCGCCCGGCGTGCCGGTGGCGCCGATCGCGCCCAGGGCCAGGGGGTCGTCATAGGCGAGCGCGCCCTTCCCCGCCATCGTCTCCCCCACCGGGATCCCGGTGGCCGCCGCGAACGCGCGCAGCGCCGCCGTCGCGTCCGAATAGAGGACGCCGCCGCCGGCCACGATAAGCGGCCGCCTCGCCGCTCGAATCTGCGCCACTGCCGCGCGCACGATCTCCGGCTCCGGAACCGGACGTCGCACGCGCCAGACGCGCCGGGCGAAGAGCTCGGCCGGGAAGTCGAACGCCTCCGCCTGCACGTCCTGCGGGATCGCGAGCGTCACCGCACCCGTGTCCGCAGGGCTGGTCAGGACGCGCATGGCCTCCAGCAGCGACGTGACGAGCTGCTCGGGCCGGTAGATGCGGTCCCAGTAGCGCGACACGGGGCGGAAGGCGTCGTTCACCGAGAGGTCCTGGGTCTGCGCGGACTCGAGCTGCTGCAGCACGGGCGCGACCCGGCGCGTCGCGAAGATGTCGCCCGGCAGCAGGAGGACGGGAACGCGGTTGATGGTTGCGGCCGCGGCCCCGGTGAGCATGTTGGTGGCCCCGGGCCCGATCGACGTCGTGCAGGCGAGCGTGGCCAGCCGGTTCGCCATCTTCGCGTAGGCGGCGGCGAGATGGACCATGGCCTGCTCGTTGCGAGCGAGGTAGAAGCGGAGCCGGTCACCGGCCTGCTGCAGGGCCTGACCGAGGCCGGCCACGTTGCCGTGGCCGAAGATCCCGAAGACCCCCGGGAAGAATCGCCGCTCCACTCCGTCGCGCTCGCTGTATTGATTGGCGAGGAAGGAGACCACCGCCTGGCCCGCCGTCAGCCGTTGCGTCTTCATCGGACCCTGCCTTTCGCGCTGGTCACGGGCACGCGCGGATCCGGCGCCAGCGTGCCCCAGGCCTCCCGGATCCAGTGATGCTGGGGGTCGTCGCAGAACGCCATGGTGCGCTCGGCACCGGGCCCGGCCAGCACGTTCAGGTAATACAGGTCGTGGTTGGGGCTGGCCACGCTGGGCCCGTGATAGCCGCGCGGGACGAGGAACACGTCGCCGTCCCCGATGGTGACGGTCACGTCGAAGGCGCCGTCCGCGGCGTAGGTGCGATGCACCGCGAATCCGGCGGGGCCCTGGATCCGGAAGTAGTAGATCTCCTCCAGGATGGCCTCGCCCGCGCGCGCCTCGTCGTGCTTGTGGGGCGGGAAGGACGACCAGTTCCCCGCCGGCGTGATGAGCTCGCACGCGCTGAGGCGGTCGGTCGCGAAGCTGCCCGGCGTGCAGAAGTTCGTCACCTGCCGCGTGGCATCGCCCGCGCCCCGGATCTCCACGGGCACGCGCTCGGCCGGGCCGTAGGCGGGCTCCAGACGCCGCCGCGCCTGGGCCATGGGCAGCGCGAACTCGCCGCCGCTGTCGCTCTCGATCTCGAAGCGCGTGTCGCGGGGCAGGTAGGCGAAGTCGGACACGCGGTCGAAGACGGACGTCCGGCCCTCCAGGCGCAGCCGCTGGCCGTCCACGCGCACGACGGCGGAGCCGGAGAGGGGCAACACGACCATCTCGTTGGGACCGGTGTCGATCGCGCGCGAGGCCCCCGCCCCCAGCCGCATCACGCGCAGGCCGGAGAACGCCCATCCCGCCACCGCGGGCGTCACCAGGACGGGATCGCCCCCGTCTGCGGCGTGGCCCGCGGGCAGGTGCAGGCGCGGGACCTCAGCCGCGGGCAAGCATCGCCTCCACTTCGTGCGGGTACGGCATGGCGTCGGAGCAGCTCACGCGGCTGACCACCACCGCGGCCGCCGCGTTGCCGTGGCGCAGGCAGTCCGCCAGCGGCCGTCCGTCGAGGAGGGCGGCCAGGAAACCGGAGGCGAAGCCGTCGCCGGCGCCGATCGTGCTCCCGACGGCGACCACGATGGGCGGCGACGACGCGGAGGTCTCGCGCGAGAAGGCCTCCACGCCTGCGGCCCCGAGCTTGCGGACGAGGAGACCGGCGCCGCCGTCCAGGACCGCCTTCACCTGGGCCCGCGGATCGCTTTCGCCGGTGAGCAACGCGACCTCGTCTTCGTTGCCGATGACCACGTCGATCCAGGGCAGGACGGCGCGCGCGGCCCGGCCCGCGTCCGCCGGTGAGGACCACGAGCTGGGCCGGTAGTCGATGTCGAGCACGGTCCGCGCGCCCGCGGCCCGCGCCGCCTCCACCGCCCGGGCCGTGCTCTCTCGCGAGGGCGAAGAGCACAGGCTCGTCCCATTGGTCACGAACAGCCGCGCGCCGCGGACCAGGGCCAGCTCCTCCTCGCCCACCTGGACCTGGCTGTCCGCGGGCTTGTATCGGTAGAACACCTGGGGGAAGCGGTCGGGCGGCGAGACTTCGGTGAGGCAGAGCGAGGTCCCGAAGCCGGCGACGCGCGTGACGCGCCGCGCGTCCACGCGTTCCTTGTCGAGAAACCCGATCAGGTAGTCGGCCAGGGCGTCGTCCCCGACGGCGGAGATGATGGCCACGCGGCGCCCGAGGCGGGCGAGCCCCACCGCGATGTTCGCGCTCGAGCCGCCGAGGTGCCGTGAGAAGTGCTCGACCTCGGCCAGGGGACGGCCTTGCTCGACCGCGTAGAGGTCGTAGCCCACGCGTCCCAGCACGCACACGTCGAGAGCGTCGGCCAAGGGTTCCTCAGCCCCGACCGGCGGCGGACTTGCGACGGGGACGGGGCGCTCCGGAAAGGAGGGAGAGCGCGTCTTCCAGGGAAGCCCCGCGATGCACGAGCGCGGTCAATGCGCGGGAGAGCGGCATGGGATCGGCGTCACCGGGATAGAGAAGGTTGCGGCCGATGATGGCGCCGCGGATGCGCGATCCCGCGGCCAGGGCGGTGGCGAAGTCGCGCAGCGTCTCTTCGGCCGTGCCGCGGGCGGGCCCGCCCAGGAGAAGCAGCGGCAGCGTCGTCGCGCGGCAGACGCGGGCGAGGTCGTCCACGATCGGGACCTTCAGCCAGAGGTGCAAAGACGACTCGCCGAGCCCGGCCGCGATGCCGCACTGGCGGACGAGCGTCTCCGCGTCTTTGGCCGGCGTGTAACCTTTCGGCTGCTTGACCACGCCCAGCGGCTCCAGGAACCCGGGCAGGTCGTGCGCGCGCAGATCGTTCAAGGCCTGGGCGCAGGCCTGGATCGTGCGCCCGGAAGCCGGATCCTGCGGGTCCAGGCGGTACATCATCTTGCCGCCGTCGAACCCGAGCTCCGCGATGCGGGCCGCGCTCATCGAGGTGAAGGTGTCGTCCATCTCGAAGGCGGTGCCGGCCAGCCCGCCGCGGTTCATGCTCCCCACGATCACGCGGCCGTCGAGGAAGGTCTTGGCCTTCTTCTTGCGTTCGAGGTGGCTCAGGATCAGCAGCTCCTCGAGGACGTCGGGGGTGGCCATGATCCCGTCGAGGTCGGGGTCGTCGAGCACGCGCCGCGCGCGGGCCAGGTACTGATGGCGGTCCCCCATGGCCATCGCGTCGCCGCGGATCTCGTTCACGCCGCGGGCCGGATGGTCCACCGCGGCCAGCACGAGGCGGCCGTCGGGGGCGAGGGTCTTGCGGCGTTTGCGCCGGCGCGCCTCCTTCATCACCCAGCGCGGGTGCTCGATGCGGATGTCCGTGATCTCGTCGAGCACGGCCGCGGGCAGGTACGCCTCGACGTCCCACGCGGACACGGCGGTCGGAGTGGCCATGGCGGGATCTTATATCCCGCGGGGCCGAGCGGGCTCGCCGCGCCTAGCGTCCGACGACGAGGACCTCGAAGGTGCCCGGCACCATCGGGGGCCGCGGCCGGGGCTGCTCGGCCGTCGGCGACGGAGGCGGCCCGAACTGCGCGGCCACGAGGTACAGCTTGTGGGTCTTGGGGTCGAGGTCCAGCGTGCGCGCGCTTTTCGCCGTCACCACCGTCTGGACCACTTCGAACTTGTCCGGCGTGACCTCGCGAATCACCGTGACCGTCCCGTCCCGTCCGTTGGGGCTGAAGGCGAGCTGGCGGTCGGCATCGAAGGCGGCGCCGTCCGGTCCCTGGCCGATAGGCAGGGTGGTGACCACCTTCCCGCTGTCCGCGTCCATCACCGCCATCATCTTGTTGGCGCAGGCCGCGAACAGCCGCCGGTGCGCGCGGTCGATGGCGAGGCCGGTGGGCTCCTCGCAGGGGGCCAGCGGCCAGCGTCCCTTGACCTTCAGCGCCACGGGGTCGAGAGCCAGCACCTCGCTCTTGTCCTCGAGGTTCACGAACACCGTGCCCTTGTCGTCGTGGACCGCGAGCTCCGGCTGTCCTTCGAGGGGGATGGTCCCCGCGACCGTGCCCGCCTTCGCGTCGATGACGGTGACGTCGTTGCTGCGAGCGTTGAAGGCGAGCACGCGGTGGGTCTCCGGCTCGTAGAGGATCATGTCGGGGTTCTCGCCTGTCTTGACCTCGCCGACGGGCTCGAGCGTCTTCAGGTCGAAGATCGTCGAGTTGGACGTGCGCCCGTTCGACGTGAAGCCGCGGCCGAGGTCGGACGCGATGGCGACGCCATGGATGCCGGCCGTGTCCGGGATCTCGCCCGCGAGCTTCAGGGTGTCGGCGTCGATGACCATCACTCGCGTGCCGCGGGAGACGTACAAGCGGTGGGCCGCGGGGTCCACGGTCAACAGGTCCCATCCCCCCTCTCCGCCGAGAGTGGCGCGCTGCAGGACCTTGTAGTCCTGCGCGCTCACGGGAAGCGCCGCCGCCAGGAAGGAGACGAGAAGACCCGCGTCGAGTCGCAGCCACATGCGCATCCTCCTTACGATTCGATGGGAAGCGTCGAATCTAGGAAGCGCTCAACCGAGGGTCAAGGCGCCGGCTGAACGGGCCGTTCGGGTGGCGCGGGCGAGAATCGGGGGACCCACCTTTCGAGCCGCCGATATTTGACGTAGAGTGCGTCGTCTTCGGGTGGAACGTTCCAGTGGCTTCCAAGGTTCAGCCGGGCAAGCCGACGATCACCGACGTGGCGCGACGCGCCGGAGTGTCGAAGTCCCTCGTCTCGCTGGTCATGAGGGGCGCCGATCACGTGAGCCCCGAACGGCGCCAGGCCGTCAACAAGGCGGCGGCCGAGCTCGGCTACCGGCCGAACGCGATGGCGCGCAGCCTCGTGCAGCGCCGCACGCACCTCGTGGGCGTGATGGTCTCCGACCTGCACAATCCCTTCTTCGCCGACGTGGTGGCGGGGATCCAGGAGCAGGCCGCGCGCACCGGCTACAAGGTGCTCGTCAACAGCGGCAACCGCGCGGCCGCGCGCGAAGCGGACGCGATGGAGACGCTGCTGCAGCTGCGCGCGGACGGCATCATCCTGGGCAGCCCCGTGCTCGACGACGAGGTCATCGGGCGCGCGAGCCGCGAGGTGCCGATCGTGCTGGTGGGCCGCGAGGCCCACGGACCCGCCGTGGACAGCGTCACCAACGACGACCGGGCGGGGGCGGAAGTGGCGGTCGAACACTGCGTGTCCCTGGGCCATCGCCGCATCGCCCACATCGACGGGGGTCACGGCGCGGGCGCGCCCGCCCGGCGCCACGGGTACGAGGCGGCCATGAAGCGCCTGGGGCTCGGAGACCTCGTCTCCGTCGTTTCCGGGACGTACACGGAAGAGGGCGGCCACACCGGCTGTCTCCTCCTGCTCGCGCAGAAGCCGCGGCCCACGGCGATCTTCGCCGCCAACGACCTGGCCGCCATCGGGGCCCTCAACGCCATCGAGGAGAGCGGCCTCAAGGTGCCCGACGACGTCTCGCTCGTGGGCTACGACAACACGTCGCTGGCCGCGCTCCGCCACATCTCGCTCACGACGATCCACCAGCCGCGCCTGGAGATGGGCCAGCTCGCGCTGAGCACGCTGCTCGAGCGCGTCGACCAGGACCGCGAGGAGCCGCGCCGCGTGATCCTCTCCCCCAGCCTCGTCGTGCGCGCGTCCACGGCTCCGCCGCGCGAGGGAGTCCGTGAGCCCTGACGCGCCGCCGCTGCGGCTGCACATGCAGAAGGTCCGGAAGTCGTTCCCCGGCGTGCTCGCCCTCGACGACGTGGACCTGGAGGTGGCGGCGGGCGAGGTGCACGTCCTCCTCGGCGAGAACGGCGCGGGCAAATCCACGCTGATGAAGATCCTGAGCGGGTCGCTGGCCCGGGACGCAGGAGAGATCCGCGTGGATGGCCACACTGTCGACATCCAGGGTCCGCGCCATGCGCAGCAGCTCGGCATCCGCACCATCTACCAGGAGCTGAACCTGGTGCCGCCGCTCTCCGCCGCCGCCAACATCTTCCTGGGCAAGGAGCCCGGCCGCTGGGGCGTGCTGGACCGCCGGGCGGCGGAGACGGCGGCCGCCCGGCTGCTGGCCGAGCTCGGCGTCAGTGTCGACCCGGCCCGTCCCGTGCGCGAGCTGGGCATAGCCCATCAGCAGATGGTCGAGGTGGCCAAGGCCCTCTCCGAGGAGATGCGCATCCTCATCATGGACGAGCCCACCTCCGCCCTCACGGCCGCGGAGATCGACCAGCTCTTCGCCACCATCGAGCGCCTGCGCGCGCGGGGGACGTCCATCATCTACATATCGCACCGCCTGGAAGAGGTCGCGCGCATCGGCGATCGGGCGACGGTGATGCGGGACGGACGCCGCGTGACGACGCTCCCCGCGCGCGGCACCCCCATTCCCGAGCTCGTCCGCCTGATGGCCGACCGCGAGGTGGGCGAACATTTCCCGCGGCGGCGCCGCGCCCCCGGTGAGGAGCTGCTGAGGGTCGAGAACCTCAGCCGCGGGACACACGTCCGGGACGTGAGCTTCACCGTCCGCCGGGGAGAGATCGTCGGGGTGACGGGCCTTCTCGGCGCGGGGCGCACCGAGCTCGCGCGCACGCTCATCGGGGCGGAGCCGGCCCAGTCGGGGACGGTGACCTTGAAGGGCCGGGCCGTCGTCATCCGCCATCCTTCGGACGCGCTCGCGCACGGAGTCGGCCTCGTCCCCGAGGACCGCAAGACGCAAGGGCTCGTGCTCGGGCTCTCCGTCGCGCGCAACGTCGCGCTGCCCAACACGCGGCGCCTCTCCTCGTGGGGCATCGTCCGCTCCGCGACCGAGTCCGCGCTGGCCACCCGCAGCGTCGCCGACCTCCGCATCAAGACCCCGAGCGTGGCCCAGCCCGCGCGGCTCCTCTCCGGCGGCAACCAGCAGAAGATCGTGCTGGCCAAGTGGCTGGCCGCGAGCGTGGACCTGCTCATCGTGGACGAGCCCACCCGCGGCATCGACGTGCCGGCCAAGATCGAGATCTACGAGCTCATGAACACCCTCACCGCGGAGGGCAAGGGCATCCTGATGATCTCCTCCGAGCTGCCCGAAGTGTTGGGCATGAGCGACCGCGTGCTGGTCATGCGCGGGGGACGCGTCGTGGCCGAGCTCGACTCCACGCGCACCACCCAGGCCGAGGTATTGTCGTTCGCCCTCGGCCAGGCCAGCTGAAGCCCGCGTGCTGAAGAGCGCCGCCGCCCGCCGCGCGCGCGAGCTGGGGACGCTGGTCGGGCTGGTGCTCCTCGTCGGGCTCCTGTCCGTCCTCACCCCGCACTTCCTTTCCGTCTCGAACCTGCTCAACGTGATGGAGCAGACGAGCATCAACGCCGTCATCGCGCTGGGGATGACGTTCGTGATCCTCTCCGGCGGGATCGACCTGTCCGTGGGCTCGCTGCTGGCGCTCGCGGGCGTCGTGCTGGCCTGGGCGCTGCAGGCGGGCTGGCCCGTGCCCGCCGCCATCCTCGCCGGCCTGGCGGTGGGAGCGGCGAGCGGGCTCGTGAACGGCCTGCTCATCACGAAGGGCCGCCTGCCCGCGTTCATCGCCACCCTCGGCATGATGAGCATCGCGCGCGGGGCCGCCCTCGTCTTCACCTCGGGCCGCCCGATCTCGGGATTCGGGGCCGGGTTCCGCCAGCTCTCGACCGCGCGGATCCTCGGCGTCCCCGCCCCCATCGTCATTACCATCGCGCTCTATGCTCTCGGGCACTTCCTGCTGACGCGGACGCGCTTCGGGCGGTACGTCTACGCCATCGGGGGCAACGAGGAGGCGACGCGCCTCAGCGGCATCAGCGCGGGGTTCCACAAGACGATGGTCTACGTGCTGTCCGGGGTGGCGAGCGGGCTGGCCGCCGCCCTCCTGACCGCGCGGCTCAACTCGGCACAGCCCATCGCCGGGATCAATTACGAGCTCGATGCCATCGCCGCCACCGTCATCGGCGGCACCAGCCTCTCCGGGGGCGTGGGCACGCTCCACGGCACGTTGATCGGCGCTCTCATCATGGGGGTGCTGCGGAACGGGCTGAACCTCCTGGGCACGTCTTCGTTCTTCCAGCAGATCGTGATCGGCGTCGTCATCATCACGGCCGTGCTCGTGGACTCGATGCTCAAACCGTCGGCCAAGTGAGGGAAACCAGTTTTCCGCAGCGGAGCGTGTCCTCTGCCGCCGAGCCGGGCTTCACGCCCGATGAGGCGTTTGAAGACGCGCAACGCGCAGCGAGGACGTCAAACATGATCAAGCGCACGTTGGCGGTGATGGTCGCGGCGGCTCTCCTGGGCGCGGGCTGCGGGCCGCGCGGAGAAGCGCCCAAGCAGGAGTCGGCGGCGGAGACCCCGCGCGTCGCCCTCGTGCTCAAGACGCTCAACAGCCCCTTCTTCATCGACATGGAGAAAGGCGCGCAGGAGGCGGCCAAGCGGCTCGGGGTCAACCTCACCGTGCAGGCGGCCGAGCGCGAGGTGGACGTCGACAAGCAGATGCAGATCATAGAGAACCTGATCCAGACCGGCATCAAGGTCCTGCTCGTGACTCCCTCCGGCTCGAAGGAGATCGCGCCCGCCATCGCCAAGGCCAACAAGGCAGGGATCCGCGTGGTGGTGGTCGACACGCGCGTGGACCCGCAGGCGGCCAAGGACGCGGGGATCACCATCGATTCCTACATCGGATCCGACAACTACGAGGGCGGGAAGATGGCGGGCAGCTATCTCTTGCAGGCCACGGGGGGTAAAGCGAACGTGGGCGTGCTGGAGGGAATCCCCGGCCACGAGACGGGCGACCAGAGGCTGCGCGGGTTCAAGGACGCGGTCAAGGACGCGAAGGGGATCAAGATCGTGGCCTCCCAGACCGCGAACTGGGAGCGCGACCAGGGATTCACCGTCTTCCAGAACATGCTGGAGGCGCATCCGGAGATCGACGCCGTCTTCTCCGCCAACGACATGATGGCGCTGGGCGCGGTGGAGGCCATCGCGGCCAAGGGCAAGACGGGCAAGATCAAGGTCGTCGGCTACGACGCGGTCGAGGACGCCAAGAAGGCGATCGCGGACGGAACGATCGTGGCCTCGGTAGCCCAGTTCCCTTCGGAGATGGGGCGGGTCGCCGTCGAGACCGCGGACAAGCTTCTGAAGGGCCAGGCCGTACCCGCGGAGCAGCTGGTGCGCATCGACCTCGTGACCAAGGACAAGCCGGCGGGAGCGGCCGCGGGAGGGAAGCAGTGACGGGCGGCAAGCGGCGGATCAAGGTCGGGCTCGTCGGGCTGGGACGGCTCGGGCGCATCTACGCGCGTGATCTCGCCACGCGCATCCCCGAGACGCGGCTGGTCGCGGTGGCGGACCCGGACGAGAAGGCGCTGGCGGACGTGTCGGCCACCTACGACGCGCGTCCGCATCCGGATCCATTGAAGCTGTTCCAGGACTCCGAGGTCGAAGCCATCGTCATCGCCAGCCCGACCCACACCCATGCCGACCTGACCGTGGCGGCCGCCGCCACGGGCAAGCCGACCTTCTGCGAGAAGCCGCCGGCCCTCTCGCTCGCGGAAACCGAACGGATGAAGGCGGCGGTGTCGCGCCCGGGCGTGTTCTTCCAGATGGGCTTCATGCGGCGCTTCGATCCCGGCTACGCCGCGGCCAAGCGCAAGGTCCAGGAAGGCCTGATCGGGACGCCGGTCGTCTTCAAGTCGTCGTCGCGCGACCCGCACCGCACGACCCTGGAGTACGCGAACCCGAAGAGCAGCGGCGGGATGATCATGGACATGGGCATCCACGACTTCGACCTCGCGCGCTTCTTCATGGGCGAGGTCAAATCCGTGGCCGCGGTCGGCGGGACCCTCGCCTACCCGGAGCTCAAGACCGTCGGCGACATCGACAACGCGATCGTAAGCCTCGTCTTCAGCGACGACCGCATCGGGGTGGTGGACCTGTCCCGCAACGGGATCTACGGGTACGACATCAGCACGGAGCTGCTGGGCACGGAGGGCACGCTGCGCGTCGGCTACATCCGGGAGACGCCGCTGCTGGTGATGACCAAGAACAGCGTGGCCCACGACACCGTCCCCTACTTCATGGAGCGCTTCGCCCAAGCCTACACGATCCAGCTCCAGGACTTCGCGCGCAACGTGATCGAAGGCCGGCCGGCCACGCTCACGATCGACGACGGCATCGCCGCGATCAAGATCGCGCTCGCTGCGGAGCGGGCGCGTGTGTCCGGCCGGCCGGTGTCGCCGGCGGAGGTGTCCTAGCGAACGGCGGTTACTCGCCCCCGCCCTCCCCCTCTCCCCCGCAAGAGAAGACATCGCCGTGCGCGAGGTGAGCGGGGACGGCGGACGCGCCGACCGTGATCTCGTGCGCGTTCTCCGGGTTGCCGGGGGGGATGTGGCAGATCGTCACCTTCTCTTCGGGATCGGCCTGGACCGACGTCGGGGTGGTCATCACCATTCCGGTCAGGGCCACCACCAGCATCGCGCCTCGTAGCATCTTCTTTTCGACCATGGGGTTGTCCTCCCTGTAGAACATCGATGCGCGCACTCTCCCACTCCGTCCCGACGCTCTAAATGGCGCGAATCACCGGTGCGCCGCGTCACGCCCGCCTGCGGGAACAAATCGCCGAACCCGGGCGCGCGGGCCTGCGTTGACTCCAATGCCGGTTCCAACCAAGGGACCGCCTTGGACGTCTCAGGGACGGGAAGAGAGGTGAACGTGAAGGCAGCGCTCTACGCATTCGTTCTCATGGCTTCGGCGGGCACCGCAGGGGCGGGCTGGTCGGAGTGCAGCCATCGGTCGCCGCGGGAAGCCACCGTCCAGGCCAACGGGGCTCGTCGGATCCGCGTGATCGCCCGGGCGGGAGACCTCAAGATCCACGGACAGGCGGGGGCGACGGCCGTCGCCGTCCACGGCACGGCCTGCTCCTCGCGGGAATCCGGCCTGGACGAGATCAAGCTGATCGCCGAGAGGCGGGGCGACGCGATCTACGTCGAGGCCGCCATGTCGGACGAATGGTTTGGCGGGGCCCGGGGTCTCGATCTCACCCTCGAGGTGCCGTCCTCCCTGCCCCTCGAAGTGGACGACGGCAGCGGCTCCGCCGAGATCCGCGACGTGGCCGCCCTGAAGATCGAGGACGGCTCCGGCGACCTGCGGATCGAGAACGTCGCGGGCGAGGTGCGCGTGACGGACGGCTCCGGCGGCATCGTCATCGATCACGCGGGATCCGTGGTCATCGACGAGGACGGGTCGGGCGGGGTCCGCATCACCGACGTCAAGGGGAGCGTGGTGGTTCGCGACGACGGGTCGGGATCGATCGACGTGACCGACGTCGGGGGCGACTTTGCAGTCGAACACGATGGGAGCGGTGGCATAACGCACGACGGGGTCCGCGGAGCGGTACGAATCCCGCGCAGACACTGACCGAGCCGGCCCGCTGATGGCAGACCGACCCGGCCACAACCTCTATATGTGGCCGATCGCCTCCGTTACGCTTCCTTGACGACTTCCGTTCCTGGAGGCTCCGTCGCCGCCTCGACTCCCTTCAGGTATTTGAAGTCCGCCACCAGCGGGAGGTGGTCGGACGCCATCAGCGACTTGCGCGTCCGGTGCACTTCGAGAGCCAGCAGCTCGAGCGGCCCGTCGTAGTAGATGTGATCGAGGTGCAGCAAGGGCAAGACGCCCGGGAACGTCCGGCGCCGCTTGAGCTGCTTCTTGACGTCCACGCTCTTGAGGTGCGAGCCGAGAAGCTTGCTGGCGAGACCGCTCGTCCACTCGTTGAAGTCGCCGAGCACGATCTTGGCCCCCGTGAGCTCGCGACCGTGCAGGATCCCCTTGTCGCGCTCGCTGAGACGGCGCCCCTGATGGCGCCGTTCCACGAACGCCGTCCCGAGGTGGATGTTGAAGACGTGCACGGCGTCCTTCTGCCCCAGGAGCACGTCCGTGTGGAACGCCCCCCGCCGCTCACGGCCGGCCACGCTGATGTCGTGGTTCTTCACCACCCGGATGGGGAACCGGCTGAGGACCACGTTGCCGTAGGCCGAACCCTCGAGCTTGCGGTTCTCTCCCAGCGCCCAGTGCAGGCCCAGCGACTCGCCGATGTAGCGGGCCTGGTCCCCGTCGCCCTCGGCCGCCACGACCTCCTGCAGGGCGGCCACGTCCGCATCGACCTCGCGCAGGACGTCGACGATGCGGTCGGGACGGAGACGCCCGTCGATCCCGCGGCATCGATGTACGTTGTATGTAACGACCCGAAGCTTCATGACCTCCAACTGCAGAGCGCGGCGGCGCCCGCAGGGCGGCGACGCGCGAGGGGGGTTTCAGGGGGTGTCGCGAACGCCCACCTCTCGATGCGTGAGTGCCCCCCCTGAGATGAAAATCGTTGACTTGTCACTGCTGCCTCTCCAGCAACCAGCCCAGCCATTCGTGTCCCCGCTCGATAAGCGAGCGCCGTGACCAGTCCCAGTAGTTGACCGCCTTGCTGTTCGCGACGTCCTCCGCGAAGTCGCGTTCCAGCCGCTGCGCCGTCTCCACGTCGAACACCGCGAGGTTCACCTCGTCGTTGATGCCGAAGGACCGGTGGTCGAAGTTGGTGGAGCCGACCACGCTCCACATCCCGTCCACGAGCAAGGCCTTCGTGTGCATCATGGCCGGCTGGTATTCGTAGATCTTCGCGCCCGCGCGCAGCATCTTGCCGAAGAGGCGCCGGCTGGAGCGGCGCGTGATCAGGTGGTCGGAATGTTTGCCGGGCACGATGACCTTCACCTCGACGCCCCTCTCCACGGCCCGGATGAGCTCCGCGCGCGCGTAGCGGTCGGGCAGGAAGTAGGGCGTAGTGATGTGGATGGACGTCTGGGCGGAGGCAAGCAGCGTCTGGAAGATCATCCGGTTGCGCGACGAGCGTCCCGTCGAGGGCGAGCTGGCCACGACCATGGCCGCGCTGTCCCCCGCCTCCTCGCACCAGCGGAAGTACTCCATGTCCGCCAGCACCTCGCCCGAGGTCTCCAGCCAGTTCTCGGCGAAGGCCGCTTGCAGGTCGCGCACGGCTGGCCCTTCCACGCGAACCATGGTGTCGCGCCAGCGCCGTTTCTTGCCGCCCGGGCCGTGATCGTACATCCAGTGGTCGCCGAAGCCGGCGCCCCCGATGAACCCCACCTTGCCGTCCACGACGATCAGCTCGCGATGGGTGCGGTTGTTGATGCGGGGCAGCGTGTACCAGCGGATCGGATGATAGAAGAGCACCCGCCCGCCGGCGGCGCTGAGGTCCCTGAAGTAGCTCTTCCAGGTGGTGAAGCTGCCGACGGCGTCCACGACCATGTTGATCTCGACGCCGGCCTTCGCCCGCTCCGTGAGTACCTCGAGGAAGCGCGCCGTGAGCTTGCCGCGCTTGAAGATGTAGGCCTCGATGTTGACGCTGTGCGTAGCTTCCCGGATCGCCGCCAGCTCCGCCTCGTAGTACACCTCGCCGTTGGCCAGCACGTCGATCTTGTTGTGGGGATGGAACGACCCCGAACCGAGGGCCGCCACCAGGCGGCGGAACTGGTTCGAGTCCAGGGGCAGCGGCGGGCGCTTCGACATCCGATAGGGCAGGGACGGCTCGAACAGGGCGAGCAGCAGCATGAGGCCCATGAACGCGAGAGCGATCCACGACAGGACGAGATAGGCCGTCGAATCCATGGCTCACCCGGCGGGCGACACCTCCCCGCGAAGGGGCAGTGCAACCAGTGTGCCATCGGAAAGGATCAGGCGGGCGTCTGGGGGACTGCGTCTTCCACGGCCGGCGCCGACGAGGCGGAAACGACCCGGTTGCGGCCGCCTTCCTTGGCCGCGTAGAGCGCGCGGTCGGCGGCCGCCACCAGTGCCGCGGGGTCCCGGCCATCCCCGGGCCACACCGCGACCCCGATGCTCACGGTGACGCCGAGCCGCGCGCCGTCGTGCACCAGCCGCCCTCGCTCGACTTCCGCGCGCACCTTCTCGGCCAGATGTTCCGCGCCGCCGCGGTCGGTCGAGGCCAGGATCACCGCGAACTCCTCGCCGCCGAAGCGGGCGGCCAGGTCCGACTTGCGGAGCTGGTGGGCGAGGAGCTGCGCGGTGTGGCGCAAGGCGGCATCCCCCGCGGGATGGCCGTAGGTGTCGTTGAGCTTCTTGAACCGGTCGATGTCCAGGAGCAGCAGCGCGAAGTGGCCGCCCTGGCGGTCCTCGCGCGCGACCGCCCGGGCCAGGGAATCGTTGAACGCGCGCCGGTTGTAGAGCGACGTCAAGCCGTCGTGATCGGCGACGTCACGGGCGTGGTCGATCATCTGGCCGGCATGCAGCGCGCCCGCGGCCTGGTTGGCCACGATGGCGAGGACGCGCTGGGCAGCGGAATCGAACGTGCCACGCTTCCCCGTGAGGACCAGGGCCCCGATCGTCTTCTGCTGCGTGCGCAGGGCCAGGGCCAGCAGCGACTCCGCCCGCGCGCCGCCCTCGTCGAGGACGAGGATGGGCATGCGGTCGCGGCCGCTCTGCAGGTCGTCGAGGAGCAGGCTCGACTCGTCGGACTTGAGCAGCCAGGCCGCCCAGGTCCGCTCGAGCATCCCGACCTCGCGGCCCTCGAACTCATTGGCCCAGCCTTCCGCGTTCTCCACGACGTAACGGGTCTGCGCCTTGTCCGAGAGGACGACGGCCGCCGCCTCGTGCGCGACCAGCTCGCGCGCGCAGCTCAGCAGCCGCACGCGGATGGCGACGGGGTCGGTCAGGTTGGCGATCTGGCGGGACACGTCGTAGACGGCCTTGAACTCCGTGCCCACGTCCTCGCGGCTGGCCGCGGCCCGGAGCTGTCCCATCGCTTCCGCGACCAGCCCGGCGAAGGCCTGGACCAGGGCGGGCTCTTCGCCCCCGAGGGCCTGCACTTCGAGCTTGTCCACGACCAGCGCCCCGCGCACGACGCCGGCCGTCCGCACGGGCACGGCGATCATGGATCCGACCTTCACCTCGCCCTTGTAGTAGGGAAGGCTCCAGAGCAGGCGCTTGAAGTCCGTCGCGTAGAAGCTCTCGCCGCGCTCGAGCAGGAACGCGAAGGGATCGCTCTTGAGGTCGAGCACGCTGTCGCGCATGAGCGCCGCCGGCCCGTCCGCCGCCCGCAGGTAGGCCTTCTCCTTCTCGCGGTCGAAGTCGAAGCAGAGGACGGCGTGCGCGTCGAGCGCGGCCCGTGCCGCCGTCACCAGGCGGCCCAGCCACTGGTCCAGCTCGGCCGCGCGCTCGGCCTGGCGGGAGCGGCGTCCCTGCTCGGAGACCTGGCGAAGGCCGGTGCCCAGGGCCGGGGTCGGGACCTCCGCCTGGCCTTCCTGCAAGTGGTCGATGCCGTGATGCACGCGGGCGAGCTCGGCCAGCGCGGCACTCAGACGACGCTTCTCGCCGCGAAGAGCCTGGTTGAGCGCGAGCACAAGAGCGGACCAGCCGAGCGTCGCCGCCACCGCGGGGCGCCAGGCCACGAACCCGCCCGCGGCCGCATCCGCCGCGGTGAGGATGCCGGCGAGAGCGGCGACGCCGAAGCCGATCGGGGGCGGCTCCGCGACCGCGACCGCGCCCACGAGCAGGGTCAGCAGCGGCCAGACCGGCCAACCCAACGGGCCGAGGATCTGGCCCAGGCCGTCCAGGCAGAGGACCAAGAACGCGTAGAAGGCGAGCTGCTCGAAAGGCCCGCGGCTGCGCAGGCTGGCGAGAAGCGCGGAGGCGGCGACGCCGAGCCCGAGGACGAGAGTGACGGCGAGCCGCAGCCTCGGGGACGCGCCGGGGGCCAGCGGGCGCAGGAGGTCCAGGACGGCCATGATCCCGGCCAGAGCCAGGATCACCTGCCCGGCCCGCCAGCGGACGGTCAGGTCGAGGATGGGACCGCGCTCGGGGCGCTCACTCAAGCGGCCGGATGATAGCGCGCGAGCTGGTCGCGACAGGGCTTTTTAAGGCAGGGGGGGAATTCACTCCCCACGGCGGTCGGAGTGAACTCCCCCCCTGCAACCCCCCTCGCGCGTCGCCGCCGCTGCGCATCGCCGCCGCGCTCTGCGGTCCGTTGCCCTCTGCTACTGGGGATCCTTCTCGCTCCGACCGAGAACCAGCGCATATGCCAGCAGGTCCTCTTCCGTGAGGCCCAGGCGTTCCAGGTGGGAGTAGTAGTTCCGCACCCCGTCGAGGTGCTGGGAGACCATCGCCTTCTTCTCGCGCACTTCCTTCACCAGCCGCAGGAGGACCTGGACCAGCCGGGGCGTGACCTCGACGCCCGCCGCCGTCAGCTCTTCCTTGTGCCGGTTGAGGACGGCCTCGATGGCCATCGCTCCGGAGTGCTTACCGAAGAGGAAGCGCAGCTTGCCGCCAACGCTCTCCGGCTCGACCACCTGGTAGATCGCCGGATGGATCGTGATGCCGGCGGTGTGGATGCCGGTCTCGTGGGAGAAGACGTTGTGCCCGATGATGGGCTCGGTCGCGCCCACGGGCATGCCGCTGAACTCCTCGACCTTCCGGCGCAGCGTCCAGAGCATGTCGTAGCGGAAGCCAGGGATGGTGATGCCGTAGAGCTCCTTCAGGATCATCACCGTCGTGTGCAGGGGCGCGTTCCCCGCCCGCTCCCCGATGCCGTTCACGGTGCAGGTCGGAATCGTCGCGCCGTGATGCAGGGCGCGGACGGTGTTGTAGGCGCCGAGACCGAAGTCGTTGTGGAAGTGGATGACGAGCGGCTTGTCCGGGAAGGCCGCCACCAGCTTCGGGATGTAGAAATCGACGCCCTCAGGGGCAAAGAACCCGACGGTGTCCGGGAACGAGTAGCGCGTCCCTCCGGCGGCGTAGCAGGCGCGGGCCAGCTCGATGAGGTAGCCCACGTCCGCGCGCGAGCCGTCTTCCCCGCCGAACTCGATCTCCTGCACGCCCCGCTTCCGCGCGTGCTCGATCGCGCGCGTCGACATCCGGATGTTGGCTTCGCGGTAGAACGAGACCGGGAGGTCCAGCCACTCCTCGGGCTTGCGTCCCTCGAGCTGCAGGAGCGTCTTGCCGATCTTGTACTTCAGGTGGAGGTCCGAGCCCGAGGTGAAGATGAAGAACGTGCAGTCCGCAGCACGCATCCCCATCTGCTCGAGGGTGTCCACGGTGATGTCGATGTCGCGCGCGTTCGACCGGCACATCACGATGATCTCGAGGTCGGGCCGGATGCGGCCCTTCTTCTTGCCCTCGACGATCAGCTCCAGGGCCCGCCGCTCGGACGGCGCCGCGGACGGGAAGCCCATGTCGATGATGTGCACCCCGGCGTCGGAGAGGAGGCCGGCCAGCTCGTACTTCTGCTCGGGGGTGAAGGCCACACCCGGCGTCTGCTCCCCGTCGCGCAGGGTGGTGTCGTAGAGCCGGATCTCCTTGGCGCGCGGGAACGTCGTACCGGAGGTGAAGCGGGTGGGCGGGGCGATGAGGCTGTCGAGGGGCTCGCGCAGATCGACCATGCCTGATGGTACCAAGAGCCGGGAGGCGCTGCGCTTGCGCCTCCCGGCGGCCGGCCCGACTACATCATCAAGTATTCGTCGCGGCTGAGGACGCCGTCCCGGTTGGTGTCGAGACGGTCGAACAGCGGCCGCCCGTAGCGGAACTCCTCGCGGGTGAGAACGCCGTCGCGGTTGGAGTCCCAGCTCGTGAACTGGCCGGCGAGGGCGGAGCGGTCACGATACTCCGCGGTGGACACGTACCCGTCGCGGTTCTGGTCCAGGATCTCGAAAGCGCCGCGCTCGCCCTGCCACTCCGAGCGGGAGATGCGGCCGTCGCGGTTGCGGTCCTCGCCGTAGAAACGGTCGTCACGAGGATCGTAGCCCACGCGGCGGTAGGGACTGGTGCCCGTGTAGCCGGAGGCGGCGAAGAACTCGTCGCGCGTCACCGTGCGGTCGCCGTTGCGGTCGGCCGTGCCGAAGGGCACGTTCTCCCCGCGCCATTCGTAGCTGGTGAGCAGGCCGTCGTTGTTGCGGTCGAGCTCACGGAAGCGCTGGTCGCGCACGTCCCAGTAGCCGGTGTTGTTGTCGGCGTACAGGTTCACGTATTCGTCGCGCGTGACGCGGTTGTCGCGGTTGCGGTCGGCGTCCCGGAAGGTGGCCATCTCTCCGCGCCATTCGCGCGAGGAGATGTAGCCGTCCCGGTTGCTGTCGAGGATGGAGAAGCGATCGCCGGCCGATCCGTACCCCGTACCCATGGCGAGGTACTCGTCACGGGTGACGTGGTTGTCACGGTTGCGGTCGACGATCTCGAAGGACACGGATTCACCGCGCCATTCGCCGCGCGAGATCTCTCCGTTGTTGTTGCGGTCGAGCGTGCGGAAGCGCTGCTCGCGCGCGTAGGTGTCCGTGCCCGTGCCGCCTCCGTAGACGACGGCGTACTCGTCGCGGGTGACCACGTTGTCGTTGTTGCGGTCGGCGGTGCTGAACGCAGCCGTCTCGCCGCGCCATTCGTAGCGCGAGATCACGCCGTCGTTGTTGCGGTCGTGCTCGTCGAAGCGGGCGGCCACGCTGTCCGCGGCCGGCGGATTCGAGTATTCGGTCCAGCTCACCACGCCGTCGTTGTTGCGGTCGTAGCGGTCGAAAGTGGCGCGATCGACCTGCCACTCGCCGCGCGTGATGACCCGGTCGTTGTTGCGGTCGATGCCGTCGAAGGTGGCGTCCACGGCCCCGGTCGCGGGCGGGTTGCCGTATTCGTCCCAGCTGACCATGCGGTCGTTGTTCCGGTCGAGGCGATCGAAGGTGACGCGGTCACCGCGCCATTCCGCGCGCGTGATCATGCCGTCGTTGTTCAGGTCCTCGACCTGGAAGCGGGCTTCGGCGCTGTTGGGGTCGAGAGGGTTGCGATACTCGTCCCGCGTCACCCGCCCGTCGTTGTTCCGGTCGTAGCGCCGGAAGTCGTCCGCGCTCGCCACCCACTCGCCCTGGACCAGGACGCCGTCCCCGTTTCGGTCGAGGCGCCCATAGTCATCCTGCGCGAGCACCGGCGGCGGAACGGCGGTCGAGCTGTTCTCGTCGCACCGGTACCGGTTGGTGAACTCGTCATAGGACAGGTAACCGTCATGATTGCAGTCCATGGCTCGGAAATTGGCCTGGTTCTGCTGCATCTCACCCATTTCGAGACGCCCGTCGCGGTTCGTGTCCCAGGCTCGGAACTTGTCATCTCTGGACTCCTGGGCGCGGGCAGGTGATGCCCCCACGGCCAGGCCCAGGACGACGAATGAGAAGCCAATATGGCGTAGACGCATCTATTCCTCCTGCTGAACGAGGCAATCCGGCAAATGATTCCGGAGGCCGTAGAGGACTAAAGCAAACGGGGTGCCAGCCGATCCAGGCCCCCCGGGTACAATTCAGCCGTGGATCCCCTCGCCGCTCGCGCCGCCGAGGACTACCACCGCCTGCTGCGGGACGAGAGGGCCCTGGTCGAGGAGCTGGAGTCGCGGTTCTTCGAACGCATGCGTGCGGCGCGCCTGACCTTCGGGGGCCGCGTGTTGTGCGCGTTCCCCCGCCCCAACTTCGTGGCGCCTTCCGACTACGAAGAAATCCGCGTCGTGTGCCGGGACATCTTCCGCGCGATCGAGAAGGTCGAGCGGCAGCTGGGCGAGGGCCTGTGGGATCGCGTGGACGTGACCCCCGAGGAGCGCGAGCTGGTGCGCATCGACCCCGGCTACCGCCGTTCCTCCCCCACCTCGCGGCTCGACTCCTTCATCACCACCGACGCCTACCGCTTCGTCGAGCTGAACGCGGAGAGCCCGGCGGGTATTGCTTACAACGAGGTGCTCGTCGACATCTTCCTGGAGCTTCCGGTCATGAAGCGGTTCCAGGAGCGCTGGAAGCTGCACCGCTTCCAGGCGCGGGAGCGGCTCCTGGAAACCCTCCTCGCCTGCCACCGCGAGGCGGGCGGGCGCGAGGAGCGCCCCACCATCGCCATCGTGGACTACGAAGAGGTGCCGACCCGCAGCGAGCACCATCTCTTCCGCGAGTTCTTCGAGAGCAAGGGCTATCCGGCCCTGGTGTGCGATCCGCGCCACCTCGCCTTCGAGGGCGGCCGGCTCCGGCACGACGGCACGGCCATCGACATCGTCTACAAGCGCCTCCTCACGAACGAATTCCTCGAGAAGGTCGGCGAGCTGCAGCCGCTGCTGCAGGCCATCCGCGCACGGGCGGTCACGGTGGTGAATCCGTTCCGCTGCAAGCCCATCCACAAGAAGGCGATCTTCGCCGTGCTCACCGACGACGAGATGCAGGGCCTCTTCACCGAACACGAGCGGAAGGCCATCGCCGCCCACGTCCCCTGGACGCGCCGGATGCGCGAAGGCAAGACGACGCGGCAGGGCCATCCCATCGATCTCGTCGAATACGCGCGCCAGCACCGCGACGAGCTCGTCCTCAAGCCCAACGACGAATACGGCGGCAAGGGCGTGTACATCGGCTGGGAGGCCTCGGAGACGGAGTGGGAGGAAGCGCTGGCCACGGCGCTGCGGTCGTCGTACGTGGTGCAGGAGAAGGTCAACCTGCAGCGCGAGAGCTTCCCCGAGCTCGCGCCGGAGCTGGGTTTCCGCGACCTGATCGTGGACCTGGACCCCTTCGTGTTCCAGGGCGAGGTCGAGGGGTTCCTCACGCGGCTCTCCGGGACGTCCCTCGCCAACGTGACCTCGGGCGGAGGGCAAGTGCCCGCGTTCCTCATCGAACCGCGGTGACAAGAGTCAACCCGACCGCAGAGCGAGGCGGCGCCGCGCAGCGGCGGCGCGTCGCGAGGGGGGTTTCAGGGGGGGGCCGCGAACGCCCATCGTGAACGACGCGTGAGTGCCCCCCCTGACTTAACAAGCTCGGCCATCGCCGCGCAGCGACGGGGAGCGACGGGGGGTTTCAGGGGGGGAGTTGACGCGCCCCGCGGTGGGGCGTCAATTCCCCCCCTGAGATAGAAGACAAAGCTTGGGCGAGCGATTGACCATCGGCATCGAAGAAGAGTTCCAGCTAGTCGATCCCACGAGCCGCGAGCTCAAGTCCCACATCGAGGAAATGCTGGTGGCGGGCGCGCACCTGGGCGACCAGATCAAGCCCGAGCTCCACCGCAGCGTGGTCGAGGTGGGGACCCCGGTCTGCGCGGACATCCGCGAGGCGCGGGCCGCCGTCCGCCACCTGCGCCGCTCCCTGGTGGAGATGGCGGAGAAGAGCGGCGTGCGCATCGTGGCCGCGGGCACCCATCCCTTCAGCCATTGGAAGGACCAGGAGATCACCGACCGCGAGCGCTACGTGGAGATCGTCAACGAGATGGAGGACCTCGCGCGCGCGAACCTCATTTTCGGCCTCCACGTGCACATCGGGATCGAAGATCGCGAGCTGCAGATCCAGATCATGAACGCGGTGCGCGCGTTCCTGCCCCACCTCCTGGCCCTGTCCGTGAACTCGCCCTTCTGGTGCGGGCGCAAGACGGGCGTGAAGTCCGTGCGCTCGACCATCTTCAAGCGCTTCCCGCGCACGCAGATCCCGGAGTACTTCCGCTCCTGGCACGAATACCAGAAGTTCGTGGACCTCCTCGTGCGCACGAACTGCATCGACGACGCCAAGAAGATCTGGTGGGACGTGCGCCCGCACGCGCACTTCAAGACCCTGGAGTTCCGCATCTGCGACATCCCCAGCCGGATGGAGGAGACGATCATGATCGCCGCCCTCGTCCAGGCCCTGGTCTGCAAGCTGCGGCGCCTCTTCGAGAGCAACCTCTCGTTTCGCGTCTACGAGCGCGCGGTGATCATGGAGAACAAGTTCCGGGCCCTCAAGCGTGGCCTGGACGGCCACCTGATCGCCTTCGACCTCAAGTCGGAGCGGCCCACGCGCGAGCTCGTCGCCGAGGTCCTCGACTTCGTGGACGACGTGGTGGACGAGTTGGGCACCCGCGAGGAGATGGCGCACCTGCGCGTCTGGGCGCACGCCGGCGACACCGGTGCGGACCGGCAGATCTCGGCTTGGGAGAACACCCACGACCTGCGCGCGGTGGTGGACTCCCTGGTGGACGAGACCCGGCGCGGCCTTTAGACTCCATCCAGATGGCCTCGCCCCCTCGGCTGCTCCTCGGCCCCCGCCGCTACACCTGCCAGCTCAAGCGGACGTACGGCAAGGAGTACTGCCTGCAGGAGTGCCCGACGTTGCGCTCCACGCATCGCTACGACTACGTGCGCGTGGAGTGCCCGGCCGACCTGCCGCCCCCGGACCAGAGCCTGATCGACGTGGCCATCCTGGACATGAACCACGGCTGGCCCAACCTGGGCCACGACTCCATCGTGCACGCCGTGCAGGACGCCGCCTGCGATCTCGCCCCCGTGCTCGAGCCCGCCGGCCTCGGCCTCCGCGCCGTCTCCTTCGAGGTGCGGCAGCACCACATGATCCCGGAGGGGCCGGGCGGGCGGTTCGCGATCTACGTGGGCACGGGCGGGCCCGGCCATATCGACCCGCACCAGAACGACGGCCGCGCCGAGGGCGCCCAGGGCCTCCGCGAGGACCCGGCCTGGGAGCCGCCGCTCTTCGCGCTCTTCGACCGCATCCGCGACTCCCCCGATACCGCGTTGATCGCGGTCTGCCACAGCTTCGGCGTGATGTGCCGTTGGTCGGACGTCGCCGAGCCCCGGCTCCGCCCCGCGGAGAAGGGAGGCAAGAGCGCGGGCATCCTCGAGAACGTCCTCACGGACGAGGCCATGGACCATCCCTGGTTCCGCCAGCTCGCGGACGAGCTGCCCGACCACCGCCGCCTGCGCATCGTGGACCACCGGCTCTACGACCTCGTGGCCCCCCCCGGACCGCTGGCGGCGGGCGCGGTGGCCATCGGGCACGAGACGCGCGGGGTCGGCGGCCCGGAGGGCGAGGCCCTGACCATGGTCGAGTGGGCGCGGGACTCCGGAGGCGTCATGCCCCGCATCTTCGCGGTGAACCACCACCCCGAGATCGTGGATCGCTCGCGGCAGATGCTCGTCCTGCGCCAGAAGCTGGACCGGGGCGAAGTGACCCGCGCATGGTTCGACGACCGCGCCCGCGTCCTCACCGAGACCTACCCCGACGACGCCGCCGACCTGCGCCTGCACCTCACTTCCGACTACACGCTGATGGGGCCCCTGCGCTACCACATCTATCGGCAGGTGCGGCTGCGCGCGGCCGCCCTCGGCGTCGACCTTCCCCTGCACGAAGACGAGCTGCTGCTGACCCCGCAGGCGCGGCCGGCCGGCGTGTAGCCGAAGGGCACGACGTGGACCTGCGCCCACCGTTCCCCGCCGATCTCAGCCCCGAGGAGGAGATCGCCCGGTTCGACGCGCTCAAGCCGCGGCTGGAAGAGGTCTGGCAGGCGCTCGTGGACCGGGACGAGGAGCCCTACACCTCCGTCGTGGTCCCCTCCCTGACCCTGGACCAGTCCGAGCTGCGCAAGCTGCCGGGGGCGAGCTTCTACGAGGAGCGGCTGCTCTTCCTCCTCATCCGCCTGCGCAACCCGCGCGCGCGGATGGTGTTCGTGACCTCGCAGCCCGTGCACCCCTTCGTGCTCGAGTACTACTTCCAGTTCCTGGCCGGCATCCCGGGCAGCCACGCCCGGGCGCGCCTCACCCTGCTCTGCGCGTACGACGCCTCCCCGCGCTCGCTCACGGAGAAGATCCTGGAGCGGCCGCGCCTCCTGCAGCGGATCCGCGACGGCATCTCGGACACCAAGCGCGCCTACCTCACCGTCTTCAACTCGACGCCGCTCGAGCGCCGGCTGGCCGTGCTGCTCGACGTCCCCCTCAACGGCGTGGACCCGCATCTCATCCACCTGGGCACGAAGTCGGGCAGCCGCAAGGTCTTCCGCGAGGCGGGCGTCGATCTGCCCCTGGGGACGGAGGACGTGCGCACGGAACACGACGTCGTGAACGCCCTGCAGGACCTGCGCGCCCGGCGGCCAGGGCTGCGGCGGGCGGTGGTCAAGCTCAACGACAGCTTCTCGGGCGAGGGGAACGCGATCTTCCGCTACCCGGCGGAGGTCACGGCGGACGCGCTGCACGACGAGCTGCGCGCCCTCGAGTTTGCCGTCTCCTCGGAGACGCCGGTGCTCTACTTCGAGAAGCTGGGCCGCATGGGCGGGATCGTCGAGGAGTTCATCGAGGCCCCGGAGAAGGCCTCCCCGAGCGCGCAGCTCCGCATCAGCCCGACCGGCGAGGTCCTCCCCATCTCCACCCACGACCAGATCCTGGGCGGGAGCAGCGGGCAGGTGTTTCTCGGATGCGTGTTCCCCGCCCACCAGAGCTACCGCATGCGCATGCAGGAGGAGGCGGTCAAGGTCGGGAAGGTCCTGGCCAGCCACGGCGTGGTGAGCCGCTTCGGCGTGGACTTCCTCGTGTCGCGCGCCGGCCCCGCGGAGGAATGGAAGATCTCCGCGCTGGAGATCAACCTGCGCATGGGCGGCACCACGCACCCGTACCTCGCTCTGCAGTTCCTGACCGGCGGCCAGCTCGATCCCGCAACCGGGCTCTTCCAGTCCTCCTCCGGCCAGACCAAGTACTACCGCGCGACGGACAACCTGCACGGCGAGCTCTATCGAGGTCTCCTGCCCGAGGACCTCATCGAGATCCTCACCATCAACCGGCTGCACTACAGCCACGCCACCGAGCGCGGCGTGCTCTTCCACCTGATCGGCGCGCTCTCGCAGTTCGGGAAGGTGGGCCTCACCGCGATCGCGAGCAGCCCCGAAGAGGTGGACGACCTCTACCAGCGCACGCTCACGGTGCTCGACCGCGAAGCGAGCATCGGGCGCACGCGCACACCGGACGCCGGGACGCGCGGACCCATCTGACCGCGGCCGTCGCGGCTACTTCTTGCGCGCCGCCTTGGCCGCTCCCGGCTGAGTTCTCATCTTGCGCGCCGACCAGAAGGCGTCGAGGTCGCCCTTGGAGGCCGCGAAGGCCATGGCGATGAGACGCGCGCGCTCGATCTCCTTGGCATCCGGCTGCAGGGCCTTGGCCACCTGGACGGAGAGCGCGGCCAGGGGATCCGTCTGGGCCGCCTTCATCTCTTTCGGGCCCACTCGGAAGGGGGCGGCCAGGCTGAGGGCGGCATCGTCGTCCATCGCGAAGGCTTCGGCCGCCCGCGGCGGCGGCGCCGGACGGTCGTCCTTCTCCACCGGCCGCGGCCGCGCCGCTTCGCGCGCCGCGGCCCGCGCGTTGTCCGCCTCCGCGCGCAGGCGGCGCACCTCCTCGGCCAGGCGGGGCAGGTCCTGGCGCGCGGATTCGAGCGTCTCCACGATCGCACGGCCCTTGTCGGACGGCGCGTAGAGATGCACGGGCTCGTCCGCGTCGGCGACGCGCAGCGAGAACACGCCCAGCCCGGCGTCGGGCTGCTGGCGCCAGCCACGGTCGCCCAGGCGCGCCACGCGGTCGAGGATTCCCTTGAGCTCGTCGTCGGAGAGCGGGCGGTGGCCGCTCATCGCACGTCCTCCCCCGCCGCGCGTGCGGCCCCGGCGTCCGCCCCCTCCGCCACCAGGCGCCGCGCTTCTTCCCGCGCCTCGTCCAGCGTACGGACGGCCCCGTCGAGCTGCCGCTCGTAGACCGCGCGCACGATGCGGCCCACTTCCGGGCCCGGGCTCACGCCCAGCTCCAGCACGTGCCGGCCCTGCAGCAGGGGATCGGGCGGGCGCTCCGCCACCTCGAGCTGGCGGACCCGCTCGAGGAACCATTCCATGGCCACGGGCGGGAAGTCTCCCGTCCGCCCCAGGCAATCGGCGCGGGCGACGCGATAGAGGAGAGCGGGCTCGCACTTCCGCGCCAGCCGGCGGATGGCGCCGTCGGAGACCCGCTCGCGGTCGTCGTAGAACTGGCCGGGCTTGAGGTGGTTGCCGACCAGTCCGAGCACCTGGGCCCGCACGTCGTAGCCGTGCAGGCGATGGACGTTCCAGCGGTCGAGCAGGGCATTCGTGGGTGGCAATCCCGCCTCCTCGTGTCCGTACGAGCGCAGCCGGCCTTCCAGCAGCTGCGTCGTCTCCGGCTTGCCGAGATCGTGACACAGGACGCCGAGCATCACCGCGTGCGCCCGCGCGGTGTCGAGGCCTTCGAGGAGCGGGACGGCCTGGTCCACCGCGAGCAGCGTGTGAATCCAGACGTCGCCTTCGGGGTGCCACTCCGGATCCTGGGGCGTGCCGATGAGCGGGATCAGCTCGGGCGCGACCGCGGGCAACATCCCCCATTCGCGGAGGAGGGACAGGCCGAGCGAGGGACGGCGCGCCTGGAGCAGCAGCTTCTGGATCTCGCCGAAGACCCGCTCCGCGGGGAGCTCGGCCAGGGGCATGGACGCACATCGGCGCGCCGTCTCCACGTCCACCGTCAGCTCGAAGCGCGCGGCGAGCTGGACGGCGCGCAGCGCGCGCAGCGGGTCTTCGCCGAGCGTCCCCAGATCCACGGCGCGCAGGACGCGCCTTCGCAGGTCGCGCTGGCCGCCGAAGGGATCGATGAAGGCGGAGGCAAAGGGGTCGAACATCACGGCGTTGATGGTGAAGTCGCGGCGGCGCGCCGCCTCCTCCAGGCTCAGGTCCGGATCGCCGGTGACGGCGATGCCGCGGTGTCCCGGCCCCGCCTTCGAATCGCGGCGCGGCAGCGACACGTCCACCGCTCCCTCCGCCCCTTCGAGACCGCTGACCTTGAAGACGGTGAAGGCCTCGCCGACGACGTCCACGCGACCCACGCGGGCCAGCGCTTCCTTGAGATCCGGGAGAGGAAGGCCGAAGACCTCGACGTCGAGGTCTTCGTGCGGGAGGCCGAGGAGCGTGTCGCGCACGGCGCCGCCCACGAGGTAGGGCCGGCCCCCCGCGTCCCGGAGCGTCTCCAGGAGACGACGCACTCCGGAAGGGACCTCGGGGCCCACGCGAGGAATCGTAACACGCGCCCATGAGCGGCCTCGGCGCGGCGCTATGTTGGAGGAGGAGGCACTCATATGGCTAAACCAATCCGCAACCCGCAGGCCGGCCGCGAGGCGCTCGTCGAGATCCCGGGCGAATACGTGGAAGAGGCGGCCATCGTCCCCTCCCCCACCGCCATCGCCGCGGAAGCGCTGGCCACGGGCGTGGTGCCTCTGGAGTCGAGGCACCGGCATGCGACCGACAACGCGATCCCGGGAGACGACCAGGTCCTGCGCGCCGGCGATCCGGACAACAGCGTGAACGACAACGCGTTCGTGGGTGACGAGACGCCCGTGGGGGACATGCCTTCGCCGGACCACAACCAGGTGGACGACATCGGACGCGCGATGGGCGTGCAGGAAGAGGACAGCGGAGCCTTGCGCACCTCGTCCGAGATCCTCGACCGGCGCGATCAGGCGCGCGGATATCTCGACGAGGCGCCCGATCCCAATCCGGAGACACGTCGCCGCTGAGAGGCCGACGGCAATTTGCAGCGCGTCTCGCGGTTTCTGCAACAAGCTCGCGGCGCGCATGGCGTGAACGACGGCTGGCCTCGTGCCGGCCGTTTCCTTTCTGATCCCGTGAATTAGCGAGTGTGTGGCCGGGCGGCGCCGGAGAACGGACGTGATCGGCCGCACAGGGCGCGAGTCTTGCAGACACGTAGGTGCGTGTAGCCGGCCGCCGCCGGTGATGGAGCCCTCGAGAGGAGAGGCGGCCAGCGAGGAGAATGTCCATGCGCACCTCGACGCTGACCACCATCTTGATTGCTTCCCTGGCCTCCGCCGGCTTCTCCACGGAGAAGCCGCGCAAGCCGCGGCTCGACCTGCGCGCCGCCCCGCGCATGGCGTTCTCCCCCGTCAACGTGCTGCTCACCGCCGAGCTTTCGGGTGGAGACGACGTCGACCAGCTCTATTGCCCCGAGATCGAATGGAACTGGGACGACGGCGGCAAGAGCGTGCACGAATCGGACTGTGCTCCCCTCGAGGCGGGCGGCACGTTCGAGCGACGCTTCACCGCGCAGCACGCCTTCCGCCAGGCGGGCACGTACAACGTGAAGGTCACGATGCGCAAGGCCAACCGCCCGGTGGCGGTGGCCACGGCGACGGTGACCGTGCGCCCGGGCGCCGGCGACTTCTCCGACCGCGAATGAAAGGGGCCTAGGAGGCCGCGGACAGCGTCTCGATGAGCACGTCGAGCGCGCGCTCGGCCGCGGATTCGAGGAGCCGCGCGAGGGGCTCCGTCTCGAGCTGGAAGGCCGCGTGCAGCGCCGCCTCCAGCCGCTCCGCGTCCGCGGCCACGAGGATGGGCGGACGCGACCCCGCTCTCACCATCAGGTGCGACGCGGCCACACGCGCGACGAGCCCGTTGCCACGATCGAAGGGCAGGATCTCCATGATGCGTGCGTAGGCCAGCGCGCCTTGCTGCGCCGGCGTGAGCTCGCGCGCGCTGTCGCCTCCCAGCCATTCCTGCACGATCGCGAGACGCGAGGCCACGAACATCGCGGGCGCGGGCGGGGGGCCTCCGGGCCGGTCGCGGTCGTGCCGGCGCAGCGTCCGGTCACCGGTCAGGGCCTCCTGCCATTTCAAGGCGGCCTCGACGGTGAAGGGCGCCCGCGGGTCCACGGCGGCGATCGCGCGCCGCAGCCCGGCGGCCATTTCCGCTTCCTCCGGCGTGCCCGCTCGCCCGGCCAGATCGAGGCTGCCACGCACCTGGGCGGACACGAGCGCTTCCACGAGCGCCGGCTCGCCCGCGCTGCGGCCGGCCAGCAGCGCGGCCAGGCGCTTCTCCTTCACGGCGGCGCTCGGCCCCAGCTTCAACCCCGTGATCTCGGCCATGACCCTCCCGGACGACTAGCGTACAATGCCCGACAGCCGCACCGAACCTCGCGATGGGAGCCGTCATGAGACTCGCCCTGCCGTTCGTGATCCTCTGCGCCGCCCTCGCCGTTCCCGGCAACCCGGCGGACGGGCCCAAGCAAGCGGACGCACCCAAGCAGAAGAAGCCCAAGCTCGACCTGCGCGCCACCCCGCGCATGGCCTTCTCGCCCGTGAACGTCCTCCTGACCGCCGAGCTCACGGGCGGCGACGACGTCGAGGAGTACTACTGCCCCGAGCTGGAATGGGATTGGGACGACGGCGGCAAGAGCGTGCACGAGGCGGACTGCCCCGAATACGAGGCGGGCGTGAGCAAGATCGAGCGGCGCTTCACGGCCGAGCACGAATACGGCAAGGCCGGCCTGTACAACGTCAAGCTCACGATGCGGCGGGCGAACCGCACGCTGGCCCAGACCACCATCAAGATCACGGTGCGCCCGGGCCTCGGCGACCGCACGATGGAGAGCCCCCAACCCTAGCCGGCGGCCGCCCGCGCCGCCACCGCGGGGCTCGCGAGATCAGCCGCGAGCTGCGGTTCGTGCTCTCCGCTCGCCGGGTGCATCTCGCTTCGACCGTTCTCTAGCCACTGCTCATGCTTTCGAGGAATTCCTTGTTGGTCTTGGTCTTGGAGAGCCGCTCCAGCAGGAGTTCCATGGCCTCCACCGGGGAGAGCGCGGTCAGTACCTTCCTCAAGATGTAGGCGCGGTTGAGCTCTTCCTTCGGCATGAGGAGCTCTTCCTTGCGAGTGCCGCTGCGGTTGATGTCGAGGGACGGGAACACGCGCTTGTCCGTGAGCTTGCGGTCGAGCACGATCTCCGCGTTGCCCGTCCCCTTGAACTCCTCGAAGATGACGTCGTCCATGCGTGAGCCCGTCTCCACGAGCGCGCTCGCGATGATGGTGAGGGAGCCGCCCTCTTCCACGTTGCGGGCGGCTCCGAAGAAGCGCTTGGGCCGCTGCAGGGCGTTCGAGTCCACGCCGCCGGAGAGGACCTTGCCCGACGCGGGCACGATCGTGTTGTAGGCGCGGGCCAGGCGGGTGATCGAGTCCAGCAGGATCACCACGTCCTTCTTGTGCTCGACCAGCCGCTTCGCCTTCTCCAGCACCATCTCCGCGACCTGGACGTGCCGGTCCGCGGGCTCGTCGAAGGTCGAGGAGATCACCTCGCCGTGGACGGACCGCTGCATGTCCGTGACCTCCTCCGGGCGCTCGTCGATGAGGAGGACGATCAACACGATCTCGGGATGGTTGGTCGTGATGGCGTTGGCGATGGCCTGCAGGAGCATCGTCTTGCCCGTGCGGGGCGCGGCCACGATGAGGGCGCGCTGGCCCTTGCCCAGCGGATCGAGGAGATCCATCACCCGCGTGGAGAGGTTCTCCGGCACCGTCTCCAGCCGGATGCGGTCGGCGGGATAGAGAGGGGTGAGGTTGTCGAAGAAGATCTTCTCCTTCGAGCGATCGGGCGGCTCGAAGTTGACCGCGTCCACCTTGATGAGCGCGAAGTAGCGCTCGTCGTCCTTGGGCGGGCGGATCTGGCCGGAGATGGTGTCGCCGGTGCGGAGGTCGAACTTGCGGATCTGCGAGGGCGAGACGTAGATGTCGTCCGGCCCGGGCAGGTAGCAATATTCGGGCGCGCGCAGGAACCCGAAACCGTCGGGCAGGATCTCCAGCACCCCTTCCGAGAAGATGAGCCCTTCCTTCTCCGCCTGGGCGCGCAGGATCTGGAAGACCAGCTCCTGCTTCTTCATGGTGGCCGCGCCCGGGATCTCCAGCGACTTCGCGACCTGGGCCAGCTCGCGGATCGCCATCTCCTTCAAGGCCGCGAGGTCCAGACGGTCCGGGCCGCTCGCTTCCGCGACCGTCGGTACCGCCGGCGTGTTCACGCGTGCGGCCGGTTCCGGCGCGGGCACGGGCACGGGCGCGGGAGCAACGGCGGCTTCCGGGGCGGATGCGGGCTCGATCGCCTCCGCGGCCGGCGTGGCCGTCTCCGCGGCGCTCGGCTCTCCGGCCTCGGCTTCCTCCAGGGCGATCGCCTCGGGCGACGGCGAATCGCCGGCCGCGGAGGGAGCGTTGCGAGCGCGCTCGCCTTTGGGCGGACGGCCGCGCCTCGGGGGGCCCGAGGGCTTGGAGGTCGAGTCTTCGTGGTCCATGGCTCTTACCGAGGAGTAGAGGACGGCGGGGAAGGTGCGAGGCCCGACCCGAAGTGCTTGGACGGGAGAGAAGAAATTAGCGGAACGACCGGCGGCTGTCAATCCCCGCGCTGGGGCTCAGGTCTCGTTGTCGGGCTTCGGCTCGGGGGCCGCCTTCGTGTCCGCCTTCGCATCGACGGCGGGCGAAGCGGAAGCCTCGGTGGCCTCCTGCGCCACCGCGGCCGCGGCCTCGGGGACGACCGTCGTCGGGGCGTCGGCCGGGCCGGGTGGGACCGCCGGGGCGGTACCGGTTTCGTCGGCAATAGTGGAGAGCGCCTCCGCCGTCACGGCGGCCGCTTCGGCGCTGACGGCGACGGCTTCCGCCGCGACCTCCATCGCTTCCTGCGCCGCTTCGAGTTTCTCCGGCGTCAGCGGATGCGCCGACGCGGGGCGCGGCGCCGGTTCGGCCGTCCGAGGACCCTTCTCCGACCCAGAAGTGGCAGGCTCCGCGGTCACCTCCTCCACGCGCTTCTCGATGTCCGCGCTGATCTGGCGCGCACGCCGGAGGAGGGCATCGAGACGGTCCCTCAGCGATTTGGAGTTGTCGTCATCCATTTTGGGGTCGTGAGTGGGCGGTCCCGCGTGGTCGGCCTTTGGTCGGCCTGAGGGAACCGGACACCCCTCCACTTTCATCAGAGCAAGAATTGCGCCACTTTTGTCGGGGCGCGCGCGGATTTGTTGCGCGCGGCTCTAGAGGCGCTCGATCACCATGGCGACACCCTGGCCGCCGCCGATGCAGAGGGCCGCAACGCCGTATCGGAGCTGGCGCGCCCGAAGGGCATGCGCGAGCGTCACCAGGATACGGGCCCCGCTGGCTCCGATCGGGTGGCCAAGGGCGATAGCGCCTCCGAGGACGTTGACCTTCTCCGCGTCCAGCGCGAGCTCGCGCAGGACGGCCAGGCTCTGCGCGGCGAAGGCCTCGTTGAGCTCGAAGAGGTCGATGGCGTCCGTGCCCAGCGAAGCTTTCTCCAGCGCCTCGCGCACCGCGGGCACCGGCCCGATCCCCATCACCTTCGGATCCACCGCCGCCGAGGCGTGCGACACGATCCTCGCCATGGGGGTGAGACCCAGCCGCTTCGCGCGCTCCGAGGCCGCCACCACCAGGGCCGCCGCACCGTCGTTGAGACCGCTCGCGTTGCCCGCGGTGACGGTGCCGTCCTTCTTGAACGCGGGCTTGAGCTTGGCCAGGGACTCGGCGGTCGTGCCCGGCCGCGGGTGCTCGTCGGTGTCGACGCGCGTCTCGCCCTTCTTGCCGGGCACGACGACGGGCACGATCTCGTCCTTGAAGGCGCCGCTCTTGATCGCGGACTCCGCGCGGCGCTGGCTCTCCGCCGCGAACGCGTCCTGGTCCGCGCGCGAGATCCCGTAGCGCTCCACGAGGTTCTCCGCGGTGACACCCATGTGGATGTCGTGGAAGGCGTCGGTCAGCCCCTCGTGGATCATGTGATCGACGACGGTGCCGTTGCCCAGCCGCTCGCCCCAGCGCGCACCGGGCAGCAGGTACGGTGCCCGGGTCATGTTCTCCGTCCCGCCGGCGACCACGATCTCGGCGTCACCGGCCTTGATGGCCTGGGCGGCCATCATCACGGACTGGAGTCCGGAGCCGCACACCTTGTTCACGGTGGTGGCGGGCACGGAGTCGGGCAGGCCGGCCTTGATGGCGGCCTGCCGCGCGGGATTCATGCCGAGGCCGGCCTGCAGGATGCACCCGAGCAGGACCTCGTCCACCTGGTCGGGGCGCACGCCGCTGCGCCGCACCGCCTCGCGCACGGCGATGGTGCCGAGCTCGACGGCGGAGACGTCCTTGAAGGCGCCGCCGAAGGTGCCGATGGCCGTGCGGCAGCCGGAGAGGATGACGACGTCGTCGCTCGCGCTCATCACGGACCCCCGTCGAGCAGGATACCACCCGGCGTGCGCGCTACCCCGGCGGCAGGAGCCTCCGCGTGTAGCCCGCCCGCACGAGCCGTTCGAAGGCGGCCTGGACATCCGCGGGCAGATCCTGGCGCGTCGACCATCCCTTGTCCGCGTACACCGCGAGGCGCTGCAGGTCGCCGAGCATGATGTGGATGACGTCGTCGCGGCTGATGTCGGGACGGGGGTAATCGTCGAAGGAGATCTGGGGCGAGGTGACGATGACCTCCACCTCCGGCCATCGCTGGCCGAACGTGGCCAGGGTCCGCCGCTCCATGTACGGCTTCTGCACCGCGATGACCCGGTGCGGATGGAGGCCACGCGCGGCGAGGAGATCGCGCGAGAAGGACACGTTCTCGCCGGTGTGGGTGGCGCGCGGCTCGAGCAGCATGCGCTCGCGTGGGACACCTCTCTTCTCCGCCACCTCCGCGAAGATCTCCGCTTCCGGCCGCGTCCAGATCTCGGTGGTGAGCGCGCCCAGGTTGCCCGAGAACACGATGAGCGGGGCCCAGCCGGCCAGGAACACTTCGGCCCCGCGCTCCGCCACGCGTGTGTCGTGGCTGCCGAGCACGATGATGACGTCCGCGGGCGCGAGCGTGTGGTGGACGTGGTGGTAGTCCCAGATCAGCTGGGCGTCGCGGTCGATCGCGGCAGGGTCGATGGTCACGGCCCATCATAAAACGTACACTTCCTCCCGCACGCGCGAGCGCGAGACCGGCGATGGATGACCACGTCCCGTCCGAAACGACCGTTCTCGGTCTCGACAACACCCCGCTCGAGCTGGCCGTGGCGGGCGCGGGCAGCCGCGCGCTCGCCGCGATGCTGGACTACTTCATCGTCGGGATCCTCGTCATCTTGTCGGGCTTCGTCTGCATGGGCCTCGGCATCGGGGCGCACCTGGGATGGTGGGCTCTCGGGCTCTTCTTCCTCGGCTTCTTCGTCATCGAATACGGCTACTTCGCGGGGGTCGAGATCGCCAGGGAGGGCCAGACCTTCGGAAAGTGGGCGCTCGGACTCCGGGTCGTGACCCGCGACGGCGCCCGTCCGGGAACGGCCGCGCTGCTCCTCCGAAACGCCGTGCGCAGCGTGGATCTCGTCGTCGGCGTCCCCCTGATGGCAACGGAAGCCCTGGCCCGGTGGGGGCTGTATTAAGGTGTGCGCGATGGCCGCCCGCAAACGTCCGACCACGAAGACGCCGAAGCGACGATCGCGGGCGCCCTCTCCGGCCGCCGCTCCCGCCGACGCTTCCACCGACGAGGCCGTGGCCGCGTTGCGCGCGGAGGTGGCGGCCCTCTCGCAGGTCGTGACGCGGCTGAGCGCGAGCGCCGACCTGATGTCGGCCACGGCGGCCGAGATGCCGCGCGCCGACGACTTCCAGCCCCTGGCCGATCATCTCTACGCCTTCGCCCAGAGCGCGCCTCGCCTCCTGGAGAGCCTCGAGGCCGTGCGATCCGCGGTGGCGCCCCTGGAGACGGCGGCCCGAAGCCTGGGTGAGGTGGCGGAGACCCTGGTGGCCACGCACCACGGCTGGTCGGAATCGCTCCTGCGGCTTCCGCGTGCGGAGGACTACGAGCCACTCACGGAGCCGTTGCGCGAGTTCGCGCGCGTCTCCCCGCTCCTCGCGGAGACGCTGGCCGCGGTGGTGAAGGCGGTGACGCCCTTGCCGGGCATGGTCCAGAGGGTCCTCGGGGCCGCGGAGACGCTGCACCCCCGACCCGCGGCCCCGGGTCCGTCCGACGAGGGCGCGCTGCGCGGGCCGCTCGCGGAGGCGGCGGACCGGATGGCGACGGCGCACGAAGCGATCCGCGCTGGTCTCGCCTCCCTCCCCCGCGATCGCACCTATGCCCAGGCCGCGGCGCACCTGCGCGAGCTGGCCACGGTGTCTCCCTCGCTCATGGAGTGGATGCGCCAGCTTCCCGAGATGAGCCTGCCCCTGGGCGACGCCGTGGCCTCCCTGGACGAGGCGGCGCGGGAGCTGGAAGCCGCGGAGCGCGCCGCGCGGCGGGCGCTCGACGGGAGCGGTTAGCCAGGGATCCCCCGCCGGCCGGACGGTGTCGAATGGACATGGCGATGCGGCCGGGCGGGCGGCGCGCGGTGGTGTCCGACATCAACGTCACACCGATGGCGGACATCATGATCGTGCTCCTCATCATCTTCATGGTCGCGATCACGCAGCTCAACACGCCTCCCGTGCCCCTGCCCGAGGCGAGCCACGGGCGCGAAGCGGCGAAGGAAGCGATCGCGCTGGTCGTCACCGCCGGCGGAGCGCAGATCGGCAAGGACGCGCCGATGGACGTCGAGACGTTGAGCACCTACCTGGCCGCACGTGCGCAGACTTCGCGCACGTCGATCGCGGTCCTCGTCCAGGCCGATCGCGACGTCGATTACGGAGTCGTGTCGCGCGTCCTCCAGGCCTGCCGCGCGGCGGGGATCGAGGAAGTCGGCCTGGCCACGCGTTCGCGAGTGGGCGAGCCCTAGCTCCGTGCCGTCGGCTAGACTGTCGCGCCATGCGCCTGCCCTTCAGCCTTCTTCTCCTTGCCCTCACCGGATGCGCGAGCGCGGCCACGCCTCGTGCCTCCGCCCCCGTCGCCCCGTCGCCGGCTCCGTCTCCGACCCCGGCTTCGTCCGACGCCATCGCCACGCGCACGTCGAAGCTCCACAATCAGGACGGCTTCCTTCCCCTTCACTGGGACGAGAAGGAGGGCAAGCTCCTGCTCGAGATCCCGCGCACCGGTGAGGAGCTGATCTACCAGGTGTCGCTCACCGCCGGTGTGGGGTCCAATCCGATCGGCCTGGACCGGAACCAGCTCGGCGACACGCGCCTCGTGCATTTCGATCGCGTGGGTCCCAAGGTCCTCCTCGTGCAGTCCCCCACGCGGTTCCGCGCCCTCGGCGGCAGCGCCGCCGAGCAGAAAGCGGTGGCCGAGTCGTTCGCGTCCTCGGTGCTCTGGTCGTTCAAGGTCGAGGCGGAGACGGGGGGCCGCCTGCTCGTGGACGCCACGGACTTCTTCCTGCGCGATGCGCACGGCGTTTCCGCGCGCCTGCGCGACAACCAGCAGGGCAGCTACGCCGTGGACGGCGCGCGCAGCGCGATCTACCTGCCGCGCACGAAGGCCTTTCCGCGGAACACGGAGGTCGAGGCCACCATCACCCTCCTGACGCGGGACCGCCCGGGACCCCTCGTGGCTTCCGTGACCCCGACGCCCGACACCGTCACCGTGCGGCAGCACCACTCGTTCGTGCAGCTCCCGCCGCCCGGCTACACCCCCCGGCGCCTCGATCCGCGCGCGGGGTTCTTCGGCATCGAGGTCTACGACTACGCGAGCCCCTTCTCGACGCCGCTGGAGAAGCGCTTCATCGCGCGGCATCGCCTCCAGAAGAAGGACCCCTCGGCCGCGGTCTCGGAGGTCGTACAGCCCATCGTGTACTACGTGGACAATGCGGCCCCCGAGCCGATCCGCAGCGCCCTCGTGGAGGGCGCGTCGTGGTGGAAGGAGGCCTTCGAGCGCGCGGGCTTCCGCAACGCCTACGAGGTACGCGTCCTGCCCGAGGACGCGGATCCCATGGACATCCGCTACAACGTCGTGAACTGGGTGCATCGGTCTTCGCGGGGATGGTCCTACGGCGAGGCCCTGACCGATCCGCGTACGGGCGAGATCCTGAAGGGCAACGTGACCCTGGGCTCGCTGCGCATCCGGCAGGACGTCATGATCGCGTCCGGCCTCGTGCCCCCGTACGAAGGCCCGAACCCCGAGATCCTGGCCACGCTCGACCCCTCGGTGTCGCCCACCGAGCTGGCCCTGGCCCGCATCCGCCAGCTCGCCGCCCACGAGGTCGGGCACACGCTGGGCCTCGACCACAACTTCGCCGCCAGCACGTACGGCCGCGCATCGGTGATGGACTATCCGGCGCCGCTGGTGCAGATCAAGGGCGGCCGGCTGGATCTCTCCGACGCCTACGGGCGCGGCATCGGCGCCTTCGACGCCTTCACCATCCGCTTCGGGTACTCGCAGTTCGCGCCCGGCACCGACGAAGACGCCGCCCTGGCCGGCATCGTGCGCGAGGGCGTGCAGGCGGGCATGTTGTTCGTGTCCGACGAGCACTCGCGCGATCCGGGCACGCCGCATCCGCTGGGGGCGGTGTGGGACAACGGCGCCGACCCCATCGAGTCCCTGCGCCACGAGATCGAGGTGCGGCGCCTCGCCCTCGACCACTTCGGCGTTTCCAACCTGCGGCCGGGCCAGCCCCTCTCCGAGCTGGAACCGCTGCTCCTGCCTCTCTATCTCCACCACCGCTATCAGCTCGAGGCCGCTCTGAAGGCGCTGGGCGGGCTGTTCTTCACGTACGCGGTGCGCGAGGCGGCGGGACCGGACGCGGGCAAGGTCGTGCCGGACACCGTGAGGCGGATCGTCGCGCCCGATCGCCAGCGCGCGGCCCTGCAGCTCGCGCTCACGACGCTTGAGCCGGACTTCCTCGCCCTGCCCCAGCGCATCGTGGACCTCATCCCGCCGCCCGCCAACGGCTACGGCACGGGGACGGCGGAGAGGTTCGAGCGGGCCACGGCGCCTGTCTTCGATCCGATCGCGGCCGCGCGCGCCTCCGCGTCGATCACCCTGGCGGCCTTGCTCCACCCGGCGCGGGCGGGGCGGCTCTCGCGCTTCAACGCGGAGGACGCGCGGAATCCATCGCTGCTCGAGGTGACCGGCGCCCTCGTCGACCGGCTGGCCGCGCCGGCGCCCGAAGAAGGCTCGCGGGCGGCGATCCGCCGTGCCGTGCGCGACGTAGCGGTGGCGAAGCTGATGGAGGTCGCGGGAGACCGCGCCGCGGATGCCGCGGTGCGCGCGGGCTACGAGGCGGCGCTACGCGACCTGGCGCAGCGCTTGCGCGCGACTCCGGAGCGCGGCACCGAAGCGGCGGATCGGCGCGCGACAGCGGAAGCGATCGGACGGTTCCTCACACGGCCGGGGCGTACGGGAGAACCAGCGCCAGTTCCGGCGGCGCCGCCGGGCCCTCCGATCGGCTAGTCGTGGCTGGAGCTGGGGAAGAGTGACAACCTATCCGTCCCGGGACGGATAAGAGGCCCCAGACACTACGTCGCCGGACGACCCACCCGATACAACATCTCCCCCGCGTGGGGCACGACCATCGCGCGCGGCCCCGCCTCGTCCGCCCAGCGCCCGGGATCGACCCGCGCCGGATCCTGGTATCCGAGGTTGATGCGCGCGCAGCGCTCCGGCGGGATGCCGGTGGCGAGAGTCACCTTGATGCGCGGGGTCTCGACCCGCCGCGCCGTGTCGTACGTGCCCAGGCCCTTCACGTGGGTCGAGTGGGCCAGGATCCCCCCCGGATAACCGCGGAACTTGTCCCACTGCCCGAGGAAGTAGTCGCGGCAGTGATACCCGACCTCGTCGATGAGCTTCCCGTGCACGTAGCTGACCTCGGGCACGTGCGGCGCGTAGATCACGACCTCGCCGCCGTCGGCGACCGCGGGCTCCGTCTTGTACATGCCCTTGGCGGCGGTCCAGAGATCGTCGTACATGCGCGGCATCACCGCCAGCACGCGGTCCACGGGCTCGTCGAGCCAGACGATGTGCCGGCGCGAGGAGAGCGACGCCGCCTCGCGCCAGGCTTCGCGCGTGTCCCCGCAGAAGAGGCCCGCCACCCCGTCGTGCGTCACCACCAGGGCCAGCAGCGAGACCGGCGTGTCCAGCAGAGCGGCCGCGCGGTCGATGACCGCGCGCACCGGCGTGTCCGCGGTCCCGATCACCTCGTAGCTGCTGATGAGGGCGCCGAGCCAATGCGTGAAGTGGATGATCTCGGGCGCGGCGATCCCCGGAAACAGGTACTTCGAGCCGCCGGAGAAGCCGACCACCTCGTGCGGGAAGACGGGACCGCAGATGAGCACGTGGTCGTATTCGAGGACGAGCCGGTTGAGCGAGACGGGCACGTCCTGGTTGAGGCGCCCGGCGGTCAAGTCCGCGATCTCGCGGGCCGGGATTGCGCCCAGGTTCGCGAACGTGGCCGGGTCGTCCCAGCGATGGTTGAAGATCCGGGACCTGCCCGCGCGTCCGTCCGCGACCGGCCGTCCCACGAGGCGGCTCAGCGCGGCGTCGTCCATGGGCACGTGCGTGCCGAGCGCGACCAGGTAGTCGAGCGCGGCCACGCGGCCCGCCAGCTCGCGCTCGAGCACATCGAACATGAGCGGCATGGGCATGGTGCGCGTGCCGTCCGGAATCAGGACGAGCACACGTCGGCCGTCCAGGGGCAGCCGCGCGAGGCCGTCCCGCGCGAGGCGCCCGACTTCCTCCGCCGGGAGGTGGCCTTCCACGACACCACGGCCGACCACGGTCATGCCTTCACCTGTCGCCAAGGGTACCATCCAGGCCCGTGTCCGACCGCCTGATCGGCGTCTTGCTTTTCCTACCCGTGCCGATCGTCCTGTTCCTCTTCACCCGCGCGCCCCTCGGGATCGCCTGGTCGCTGGCCCTCGGCGTGGCGCTGATGCTGAGCCACCGCGCCTACGCGCGGCCCTTCGCCCTGGCGCGCGCGTCACGGCGCTGCCTCTGGTGCGGCCGCGCCGTCGCGGAGGGACCGGCCTTCGACATCGAAGAGCCGCTCGGCCTCACGCGCTGGCGGGCCTGCGGCGAAGCGCACGGCATGCGCGCGCGGCGGTTCCTCGAATGGGCGGGCGCCCACCGGCGATTCCTCTTGATCGGGATCCTCGGCACCCTGGGCGCGTTCCTCCTCGCGGCGGCGGCCATGGCCGCCGGCCTGGCCGACGGCCGGCGTTACCCCGACGCCGTGAACGCGTTCCGCCTGGCCATCGCGCTGACCGTCCTGCCCCTGGGCCTTCTGGCCACGCGCGGCACGGCCGCGGACGCGCCCCTGCGTCCCCCCTTCCCCGTCCACATCCAGGCCCTGATCGGCACCTGGGCCGTGAGCTGGCTGTTCCGCGTCGTGGGGGTCGCCTGGCTGGTCCTCGCGATCGTGTGCTTCGGCCAGCGCTCGTAGCCCGGCAGCTATAATCGCGGCCCGTGAGGAACTGGGTCGCACCCGTGATCGCCGCCGTCTTGCTCGGACCGACGAGAGGTGCGCGCGCGGACGTGCCGCCGCCGTCTCGTGTCCCCGCGCTCACCCAGGCGGAGGCGGAAGCGCTCGCCCGCGAAGTCAGCGCCAAGGTCGAGACGATCCGCGGAATGAAGTTCAAGACGCCGATCACGGTGAGAATCATCAGCGGCGCCGACGCGCGCGCGGAGTTCAAATCGGACATCAATCCGAAGGTACAGGAGGACGCGCGCCACACGCAGGATGCCTACATCCAGATGGGGCTCGTTCCCCCCGGAACCGATCTCGTCACCGGGTACCTCACCCTCGCGGAGAGCGGGCTGGCCGGCTATTACAAACACGGGACCAACACGTTCTTCCTGCTCGATCACGTCTCCCGGGACGAAGTCAGGGGCGTGATGGCGCATGAGCTGACCCATGCGCTCGAGGACCAGCACTACGACCTGGCCTCCCTGGCCAAGAAAGCGGGCGACAACCCCGACCACGCGACCGCCATCACCGCCGTGGTGGAAGGCTCGGCCATGGCCGTGATGCTCGCCTACCTGGGCCGCGAGGAAGGTCAAGAGAAGGCGACGGCGGAGCTGCACCGGACGGAGGCCAAGCGCGCGGCGACGCTGAAGGTGGCGCCGTCCTTCACCCAGAGGACGCTCCTGCTGCCGTATCTGCTCGGGTTCAGCTTCCTGCTCCAAGGCAAGCCCTGGGAGTTCTATCTGGGCGGCGGCGTGCAGGCCAAGGACATCGACGAGGCCTATCGCTTTCCGCCGTATTCGACGCGGCAGATCCTCCACCCCGAGCAGTACTGGATGGGACGCGCGCGCTACAAGGAGCAGCGCCTCACGCTGCCCGACCTGTCGGCGGCCCTGGGCCCGGGCTGGGCCAAGGTCGCGGAAGGATCGATCGGGGAGCTGGGCCTGGCCGTGCTCACCGGCTCGCGCCAGTCGATCGAGGTGCCCTGGGCCCTCCTGCCCTCGCGCTGGACCAACGACGCCGCCGTCGGGGCCGTCGGAGACGTCTATCATCATTACGTCAACGGCGATCGCCGGGTCACCGTCCTCCTCACGCGCTGGGAGACGGAGATCGACGCCGACCAGTTCAGCAAGGCCCTCGCCGCCAAGGGCCGCTTCTTCTACCGATACGGCGTGAACTTCATCATGATCGCGGGCGACATCGGGGACCGGGCCGAAGGCGTGGGCATCACCGCCCTGCAAGGCACGAAGTGGTGGCAGTGAGGGCGCGATGAGACCGACCGACCTGCGCGGGATCCTGCGCTACGTGCCCCAGTTCCGCGAGAAGACGTTCGTCGTCGCGGCGGACGGGGCCGTGGTCGGGGACGAGAACTTCGGAAACATCCTGCTCGACGTGGCCGTGCTGCGCTCGCTCAACGTGCGCACGGTGCTCGTGCACGGCGCCTCCGCGCAGATCCAGGCCCTGGCCGACGAGAAGGTGTCCGCGCCGTCCGACCTCGAAGGATCGGGCGTCACCGACGCCGCCACCCTGCAGCTCGCGCTCACCGCCGCCAACCGCCTCACCCACGAGATCCTCGAAGGGCTCAGCGCCACCGACCTGCGGGCGGCCAGCACGAACGCGGTGATCGCGCACCCCTACGGGATCGTGGGTGGCGTCGATCATCTCTTTACCGGACGCGTGGAGCGCATCGACGTCGAGCTGCTGCAGACCATCCTCTCCAACGGCATCGTGCCCGTGGTGCCCCCTCTGGGAATGGACGGGGACGGGAAGACCTATCGCGTGAACTCGGATGCGGTCGCGCTGGAGGTGGCCAAGGCCCTGCACGCGGTGAAGCTCGTCTACATCACCACGTCCGACGGCCTCGTCGTCAACGGGTCGCTGGCGCGGCAGGTGTCGGTGGACGAGCTGTCGGCCGCGTTGGACAGGGGCCAGGTCGCGCCGGCACAGGCCTCGAAGGCGCGCCACGCGGTGGCCGCCTGCCGGTTCGGAGTGCCGCGCGTGCACATCATCAACGGGCGCGTGGACGAGGGGCTGCTGGCCGAGGTCTTCTCGAACGAAGGCATCGGCACCCTCGTGTACGCGAACGAATACCGCCAGATCCGCCGCGCGCGCCGGCGTGACATCCGCAGCATCCAGCAGCTCATCCAGGCCTCGGTCGAGAACGAGGAGCTGCTGCCCCGGTCCCAGGCCGCCATCGAGCGCCAGATCGACGACTACTACATCTACGAGGTGGACCGGAACCCCATCGCCTGCGTGGCCCTGCACGTCTACCCGGAGCAGAAGACGGGCGAGGTGGCCTGCCTGCGCGTGCGGCCCTCGCACGAGAACCAGGGCATCGGCCGGCGCATGACCCAATACGTCGAGGAGCGGGCGCGCGACATGGGCCTCGAGAAGCTGCTCGCCCTCTCGACCCAGGCTTACAACTTCTTCGGCTCGAAGAGCGGATTCTCCGAGGGGACACCGGAGGACCTTCCCCCCGGGCGGCGCGAGAAATACGAGCAAAGTGGAAGGAGGAGCCGCGTCCTGGTGAAGAAGCTCTAGAGAAGCAGGGGCAGATCCTCGAGCTGCCGGTGACGGACTTCGGCGCCCGGCCGGAGCTCATCGAGCCGCCCCGCCGGGCCTTCCGTAGCCGACCCCCCACCGAAGCTAGGGCTGGGGAAGGGGATCGACCTCCTTGATGAACTGGGTGCTGCCGGGAGACAGGATGACCTGGGTGCGGCCGGTCTCGGTGTCCATCAGCTCGAGGCTCGGGATGATGTTGGGGTCGTCGATGCCGCCGACGCGGCGGCCCACCGCGTGGCCCCGCACGACGGCGCGGATCTGCACGCGATCGCCTTCGGGGAGAGCGATATCGGTGAAGTTCAGGTCCACGAAGCTGGACTGGCCGGGGACGAGCCGGCGTTGCACCGCGGGGACCAGCGTCGCCCCGTCCGGGCCGACGAACGACAGATCGACCAGCCACTCCGGGTCCGAGTCCCGAACCCTCCGGCCGCCGTCGGAAGGGTTGACGAAAACGACGTTGAGCCGTGCCGTCTGGCCGCGGGCCAGACCCAGCATTCCGAAGTCGATTCGCATGTGAGGCGAGGGGCCGGCGGAGGCGGCGACGGCGGCCAGGCAAGTGAGGACGGCCAGGGCGACGATCCGCCGGCTGCCGAATGATCCAGTGTGGCGCATTTTGCTTTCTCCCTTTCACGGGCCAGAGACCCCGCTGCACCACTAAAGGAGCACCACAGCCCGTTTGCTCACCCGCGCCCCGGCACCCAGCCATTAGACTGGGGCGTCCCGTGGACGCGAAGCTCCCGCCTGTCCCTTTCGCCGAGACCCGCTTCGAAGCCCTTGTCCGCCAGTACGGCCGCGTCATCACGGCCGTCGTGGCCCGGGTCGGCGGCGCCCGAGTGGCCGGCGAGCGCGAAGACGTTGCCCAGGAAGTCCTCCTGGCGCTCTGGAAACGACTGGAGGGTGAGCAAACGCTGGAGGTCGGCTCCTCGTATGTATACAGGGCCGCCGTCCGCGAGACCGTTCGCGCCCTGCGGCGGGAGGCGTCGAGGCGTTCCGAGCCGATCGACGAAGAGACGGCAGCCGACTCGACGTCCGACGGCCCTTTCGAGCGTCTGGCGGAGAGCGAGCGCGGCGCGCAGATCGAAGCCTGCCTGCTGACCCTGCCTCTCGACCGGGGCCGGGCAGTACGAGCGCACCTGCGTGGATTCGAGATCGGGGAGATCATGGGCCTCTACGGCTGGCCGTACCAGAAGGCGCGTAATCTCTTGAGCCGTGGCATGACCGACCTCAGGCAGCTGCTCAGGGAAAAGGCCGTCCAATGATCGACGACGACGACCAGTTGCTGCGCTCGGCCTTCAGGGCGCGGCCGGATCCCGCGGACCATCCGGACGAGGCGGCCTGGGTCCGCCTCGCCTCGGGCGAGATGCCCGCCGGCGAGCGAGAAGCCTTGCTCGATCACGTGGTGCGCTGCGGCGACTGCACGCGGACCTACCGCGGGCTCAAGATGCTGGCGGCGGAGGCCCGGCCCTTCGACCCGTCGGTTCCCGCCTTCGAGCCCGCGCCACAGGTCACGACCCGACCACGCTGGCTGGCGGCGGGGGCGCTGGGAGCCATCGCGGCCGCCGTCGTGTTCCTGCTCATTCGGCCCCCGACGTCCCCGATTGCCGTCGCCCCGAGCCCGATCGCCACGTCGGACGTACGCTCTCTCGGCGTGTCGACGCCGATGCCGCTCCTTCCGCTCGGCAAGGTGGCGGCTCGCCCCGACACCTTCTCCTGGCGGCCGGTGCCGGATGCGCGTGCCTACCGCGTGCGCCTCCTCGATGCCCGGGGCGACGTCGTCTGGACCAGCCCCGAAGTCGTCGAGCCTTCGCTCGCGCTGCCCGCCGCGGTTCCCCTGGCCCCGGGCCGGCACTACTGGCAGGTGATCGCCCAGCCCGGGTCGGGGGGCGAGCCGATTGCTTCGCCGGTGGTCGATTTCGAGCTGCCCTAGTTTCCGTCGCCGCTGATCTGGAAGGCGGCCCAATGAAACGGGTGGGCCCCGGCGCGGATCATCTGTACCTGCGCCTGTCGTAGCGCCTCGTCTTTGGGCTTGCCTTCCTTGACCGCGCGATAGAACGCTTCCATCAAGCCCGGGGTCGAGCGGTCGGCCACGGCCCAGAGCGACGCGAGGACGGCGCGCGCTCCGGCGTACTGGAAGGCGCGGCTCAGGCCGACCAGCCCTTCGCCGGCCCGCTCGCGGCCCAGGCCGGTGTCGCAGGCGGAGAGCGTCACGAGGTCGGCATCGATCCGGAGGCGCTCGAAGATCTCCCACGCCTGGAGGAGCCCGTTCTCGGCCGGCGTCCCGGTGGTCGAGGCGGGGCCCAGGACGAGGCCCGAGTCCAGCGGCACGCGCCGATCGAGCACGGCGTGAGAGGCAAAGTGGATGTAGCGCGGCCCCCGCCCGAGCTGCTTCGCCCGCTCCTCGGTGGCGTCGGCGCCCAGGTGCCGGCTGGCCTCCGGGTCGAAGACGCGCGCGATCCGCTCGACCTCGTCACGCGTGAAGGAGAGCGCGCCCAGTGCGGCCGCTCCGGCCTGGTCCGAGCGGGGTGAGTCGCCGAAGGCGACCAGGACCGGCCCCATCCTCGGAGGGCGAGGCAACCTGCGCAACTGGTCGTAGAGCGTGGCCGAGAGCACGGTGTGGAGGGGCAGGCGCTCGGCCAGGAACGACGGGGGCGCCCGGTTCTCCACGAGCGCGGCGAAGGGGAGCGTGTGCAGCGGCCCGTCCGGAACGATCACCAAGCGGGTGGCGCCGCGCAGGAGACTCTCCGCCGGCTTGAGCAGGTCGGTCCACAGTCGGGCGCTTTGCACGAGCAGCGCGTCGTCCAGTTCGGCCCTCTGCCGGCCGCGCTCGATGAGGCCACGGAACACGGCGATGCGCGAGCGCAGGGCTTCGTCGCCCAGCGGCAGGGCGAAAACCGCCGGGGCGACACCGGCGTCGGCGGGTACGGCGAACAGGAGCGTTCCTTTCTCGCCCACGCTGTAGGCGAGGAGCAGCGCGCCCGGTGGAAGGGCGGCGGCGGCGGCCTTGATACTGAGGGGCTCCGGGTACCGCAAGGCGGCCAGATGAGGAGCGGCCTCGCGGAGCCGGTGTGCCACCTGTGCGCGGCGGGCCCGCAGCTCGGCCAGCTTCAGGCCCAGCTCCTCCGCGCGCGCGCTGTCCGCCGTCGCGTCCAGGCGACCCAGCGCGGCCAGCGTCCGGTCGTACTCTCCGTCCGCCTGACGCCGCTCGCGCTCCAGGTCCTTGGGCACGTCCGCGAAGACGAGATCGCGCTCGGCGAGCATCGCCACCAGGCCGCGCGAGCGCGAGCGCTCGAGGAGGGCGAAAGCGTCGGAGGTCCGACCCTGCCCCACGCGAAGCTCCATGAGGTCGTGATAGAAGCCGGCGTACGTCGCGCCGAAGTTGCCGCCGTCCGACCCGCGCAGCCGCCCGCGAACCGCCTCGAGCTCGCCCAGCCCTCGCTCCCATGCCACCGCCGCCTCGGCGGGGCGCCCCTGGCGTCGATGCACTGTTCCCAGGGCGAAGAGCGATTCCGCTTCCAGGATGCCGCCGGGCGCGCGCTTCGAGCGGAGTCGGAGCGCTTCCTGGTGTCGATCGAGAGCGGCCCGATTGTCCCCACGACCGAGCGCGACTTCACCCAGCTCGAAGTGGGTCGAGGCCTCGAGCAACGACCCGGGCGCCAGCGCCTGTTTGATGACCAGCGCGCGGCGGAGCAGCTTCTCGGCCTCGACGAAATCACCGCGCTCTCTTGCCACCATACCGAGGTTGTTGAGGCTGGCCGCCACGTCCGCCCTCCCGGGGGCGATCTGCTCACGCATGGCGAGAGCCTGACGATGGAGGCGCTCTGCGCGCGTCCGGTCTCCGCCCTTGCGCGCCACCTCCGCCAGGTTGTTGGTGTAGCCCGCCACCTGGAGGCTCCGCGGGGAGAGTTGCTCGACCACCGCCAGCGCGCGGCGATAGAAGTCCCCGGCGCGGTCGAGATCGCCCCGCTCCTCATGCAGGATACCCAGCAGGTTGAGCGTAGCGGCATGGTTCGCGGTGCCGGGCACCCAGCGCTCGGCCAGCGCGAGGGAGCGCCGCACGTATTGCTCGCCGCTCACGGTGTCGCCGCGCGCGCGCAGGGCGTTCCCGAGGTTCGCCCACAAGCGCCCCGCCCGTTCACTATCGGGAGCGATCCGCTCAATGATGGCGAGGGCTCGGCGGTAGAGGTCCTCGGCCTGCTCGGCGTCGCCGCGCATGAACGCGCTGCTGCCCATCTGATCGAGAGAGGCGGACACGGCCAGGCTCTCCGGGGCCAGGGCCTGCCGCTGCGCAAGAGCCGCAGTTGCGAACCCGAAGGAGGCGTCCATGTCGTCGCGATAGAAGGCGACACGACCACGCTTGTGCAGCAGGGCGGCAACGCCGAGGCTCGCCGGCGCCTCGCGCTCGCGAAGCAGCACGGCCTGCGCATAGCCGTCGTCGGCCTTGGCCAAGGCCGCTTCCGCGACCTGGACGTCGGCTTGTTCCTCCCATACGACCGCCTCTGCTCGCGCATCCTTCGCTTGCCGCGCTGTCTCGCGCGCGGCGGAGAAGGCCGTGTGTGCGGCGTCCCAGTGCTTGCGCTCCGCGAGGGCGCGGCCGGCGAGGATCCGCAGCCAGCACGCCTCGAGGAGTGCGCGACGCACCACCAGGTCGTCTGCCGCCCGCGCCCACTCCGCGGCCGCCTCCTCGTGTTTGCCTTGCTCGAGGAGCGCCGCGGCCCTCTGGTGATCGCTCCGCGCCGCGGCGGAAACGGTCGTGAGCCTCCACTCGCCGGGCGGCATGGGCAGCCACCGGTCCTGCCCGTCCCGCCGCACCTCGACCGCCACCGGACCTCGGGGCGCCTGCTCCACCTCCGCCTCGACCAGATCGAAGGGCGAGGAGAGAGCGCCCTGCGCGGCTCGGTTCGGACCCGAAGCGCTCCGCACCCAGGCGACGAGGAGATCGCTTGACTTCAGCCCCGCACTTTCGGCGGAGCCGCCCTTGCCTACGGTCTCGACAATGGGGCCGGGGCCGGCCGCGGGAGCGGAGCGGCAATGGGCAGCCACCAACGGAAGGCCAGCCAAGAGAAAGCAGGCCAGGAGCCGGGACTTGGCCAAGCCCACATCATACAGGCTGGCCCGCTGCTGCTCGCTAGGCCCCTATTCCCACGACAGGCTCGCCCACACGCGCCGGTACCACGGCCCGGGCCGCGTCGGCGCCGGGTCCGCCGCCTCCGTGATCTTCACGGTCTGGGCCTTGCGGCGGATGTCCTCGATCTTCCATCCCGTGAGCTGCGCGAGGTTCTGCGCCTCGCGCTCGCGCCGCGTGCTGAGCTCGCCCTCGTAGCGCGTCGCCTCCAGGCATTGCGACGCGCCCTTGAAGGGATGGCGCAGGACGTAGCGTCCCTGGAAGTTCTCCTGGTTCGACGTCTCCTGGAAGACGAGGTCCTCCGGGAAGTGGGCGGCGTCGTAGCGCGCATGCAGCCGCGAGACGAACGTCGGCCGGTTGTCGTTCTCCAGGCGCACGCCCAGCTTGCGGAGCTGCTCCGGCATCAGCGGGTCGGCCGCGCAGGGATCGCACCACGACATGTTCCAGGCGTATTCGAGGAACACCGCGTGCATGTCCTCCCTCCGCACCTGCTCCGCGAACATCGCCTTGTAGAAGTCCTTGAACTCGGCCTTCACGAAGAGGGGCAGGTCCATCCCCGTGGGCAGCTTCACCGTGCGGTAGTTCGTCGTCTCCACGCGGCCGGTGCGGCTGAGGGCGAAGACGAACAGGTCCTGCGGGCCCTTCGCGTTCACCGTGCCCAGGCGGATGGGCAGCATGAACTTCGGCGTCTCGTACGAGACCTGGAGGGGGCGCAGGAAGGTGAAGCCCAGCGCCGCCTGCTCCTTGAGGTTCACCTTGGCCACGAAGAAGCGCATCCCCTGCTTGATGTAGCTGCCGAGGATGGGCGCGGCCCCGGACGGGATCTTGTAGCCGTTCTCGATCAGCCAGGACTCGAGGCCGTTGCTCTCGCGCGCGGACAGGATGAGGATGTCGTACTCCCCCACCGTGTAGGTCGCCTCCACGGTCACGCCGCGGCGGTCCTCCTTCGCCCCGGACTTCCTCAGGTAGGTGCCGCCGGCGGCGGCGGCGGCCGGCATGGGCGGCGGCGCGCAGGGATCCGTATCGAAGTACTCGACGAGGCGCGGCGCGCTGAAGGCGTCGAGATGGTCGAGCAGGCCCTTGTCCACGACCGCGATCTGCCGCCGCTCGATGAACGTCGGCACCGGCACGACCAGGGCGAACTCCTTGGGATCGCCCTGGAAGTCGTTGGCCATGGTGAGGACGGTGTGGTCGCCCTCGCGCACCAGCGCGACCTGCGAGGCCTGGTTGAAGAGCTTCGTGTCCGCCTTCCCCACGTAGAAGCCGCAGAAGGCGAGGATGCGGTCCCCGGACACGGCGGCCAGGAGGAGGACGGCGAGGACGAGCGGACGCTTCATTCAGACCTCCGAGGAGGCGCCGCCGGCCAGAAGTGCGGCGCGGCCGGCAGCAGCCAGTCGATGAGAGGAACGGTGGGGGCGAAGACGGCCAGCGACCACAGGAGCCCGTTGGTGCGGAAGAGGCGGAACTGCACGAAGGCGGCGCCGAGCGCGACGAGGAGGGCGAAGATCACGCGCCCCGCGCGCCGGTCAGGTGTCGTGCGCGGATCCGAGATCATGAAGAACGCGAAGATGAGCAGCGCGCCGTTCTGCAGGCGGTGGATCGGTATCGTCATCGGCTCGCCCAGCCAGGCGGACCGCGCGAACACCAGGCCGGCATAGGCGGCCAGGAAGGTGAGGGTCACGTCGCTGCGCGCCGCGCGGTTGACCACGATCCCCCCGAGGCACGCGAGCAGGAAGCCGAAGAAGGCCGCGCTCCCCCACTGCCCGGGGGAGACCCAGGCCTGGCCGGTGAGCAGGAGGGCCACGATCGCGAAGTTCGTCGGGTTGAACACGTGTTTGCCGCGCACGCGGATCACGAACTTGCTGGCCACGGCCAGTACGGCCCCCACGACGGCGAGCGCCGTCCAGTTCGTCCGGAGGAGCAGGCACAGGGACAGGCCGGAGATGAGCGCGCTGCGCACATCGAAGGACGGCAGGCGCCAGGCGCGCGTGCAGGCGTACTGCGTGGCCAGGACGGAGATCAAGATGATGGCGGCCCGGCCCGGCCGCACCTCCAGGTCGAGCCGCAGGAGGCCGTAGGCAAGGAGGCCGGTGAGGGCGGCGATCTGGTAGAGGCGTGGATCGAGGCCGCCGCGCGGCGCGGCCGGAGAGAGCACCTCCGCCGCGGGCAGGTAGGGGGTCCCGGTCGTAGTGGCCGTGGCCGCCATCGCCAGTATTACGAGAGCAGCGGCAGTCTATTCCGGGCCCGGCCCCCTATCCACCGGGGGCGGGGCCGGCCTATTCGTCGCGCAGGGCGACGGCGGCGTCGATGCGCGCCGCCCGCGCCGCGGGGATGGCGCAGGCCAGCGTGGCCACGGCGAGCAGCAGCATCGGGATGGCCGCGAAGACGGAGACGTCGTGCGGCGTCACTTCGAACAGCAGCGATTGAATGGCGCCCGCGGCCAGCAGGGCCGCGGGGACGCCGGCCGCGATGCCGAAGCCCACCAGCCGCAGGCCCTGGCCCAGCACCATGCGCACCACGTCGCGGCGCTCCGCGCCCAGGGCGACGCGCAGGCCGATCTCGCGGCGGCGGCGCGCCACGTGATACGCGGTCACGCCGTACACGCCGATGCTGGCCACGACCAGGGCCAGGGCCGCGAACGTGCCGATCAGCCAGGCGTCGCGGCGGCGGTCCGCCATCGACGCGCCCACGACCTCGTCCATCGCGTGCAGGCTGGCCAGGGGAACCTCGGGATCGACGCGCTGTAGCGCCGCCCGCATGGGTGCGGCCAGTGAGAGCGGAGGCACCGAAGCCTTGACCACGACGGTCATGTTCCAGGCTTGCGCGCGCGCCATGTAGTGGCGGAACTGCGGCAGCGGGATGTACATCTCCGGACGCGGCGGCCGCTCCAGGCCGCGCTGACGGACGTCGGCCACCACGCCCGTGATCGTTCGCCAGGGCTGCTCGTCGCCGGTCGTGCGCGAAAGGCGCGTTCTCCGCCCAACGGGATCTTCGCCGGGGAACAACGTGCGCGCGGCCGACTCGTTCAGGAAGAGCACGGGCAGGCCGTGGTCGTCGTCCTGCTCCGCGGGCAGCCGCCCGCTCACGAGACGGATGCCGAGGGCTTCGAAGTAGCCGGGAGTGACCACGAACCAGTCCGCGCGGGGGCGGTTCCCCGGGTCGGGGTCGCGCCCGTCGATGTCGAAGCTCCAGTCCCCGGAATTGACGGACAGGGGCAGGCCCGTGGACGCGCCGGCCACCCGCACACCCGGCACCGCGCGCACCTGCGCGAGGAGCTGTCCGTAGAAGGTGCTCACGTCCGCGCGCTCGCGGTAGCGCGCGGGCGGTGCCGTCGTGCGGAAGGTGAGGACGCCTGCCGGCTCGAACCCCGAAGGCGTGCTCTGCAATCGCGCGAAGCTCTTCACGAGGAGGCCCGCTCCGACCAGGAGAACGACGGCAATAGCGACCTGGGCCGCGACCAGAGCGCGGCGCAAACTTCCACGGCCGCCCACCGACGAGCGACCCGCCTCGCGCAGGACCTCGTCCAGGCCGACGCGCGAGATCTGCGTCGCGGGCAGCAGGCCGAAGACGATCCCCGCGCCCAGCGACACCACGATGGTGAAGGCGAGCACGGGCCAGCTCAGCGCGGCTTCCTGCGCGCGCGGGAGGCTGGCGGGATCGAGGGCGAGGACGGCCTTCATCGCGAGCCAGGCCACGGCCAGCCCGGCGGCCCCTCCCACCAGGCCGAGCACGCAGGTCTCGGTCAGGAGCTGGCGTACGAGCCGGAAGCGGTCCGCTCCCAGTGAGGCCCGCACCGCCAGCTCACGCCGCCGCGCTTCGCCACGCGCGAGCAGGAGGCTCGCCAGGTTCGCGCAGGCCAGGAGAAGGACGAGCGAGACGGCGCCCAGGAGTACGGCGAGCACGGGGCGCGCGGGCCCGAGCAGCGCCGTGCGCAGCGGCACGAGAGAGACGCCGAAGTGTCCCTGCTTGTGCTGGTCCGGGTACTCCTCGATGAGGCCGGAGACGACGAGCCCCATCTCCGCGCGTGCGGCCTCGAGAGACACGCCCGGGGCGGGACGGGCCACCGACTGGAGATAGTGCCCGCCGCGCCGGTTGCGCGCGGCCGCGCGATCCAGCGTCAGCGGAACCAGCATCTCCGCGGCGCCGCCCATGAAGTCGGAGGGCAGGAGCAGGCTGGGGGGAGTGACGCCGATGATCTCGTAGGCCTCGCCGTTGACGTGGACGGTCCGCCCGACGACGGCCGGGCTGGCGTCAAACCGGCGGACCCAGAGGCCGTGGGACAGGATCGCGACATGGTCGTTGCCCTCGCGCTCTTCGTCCGGCAGGAAGTTGCGCCCGAGGGCGGGAGCCACGCCGAGGACGGGCAGCAGGTTCGTGGTCACGGCGGCCCCGGGGATGCGCTCCGGCTCGCCCACGGCGCCGAGGTTCACGGGCGCGAAGGCGGAGGCCGCGATCTGCAGGGTGCGGCTGCGGTCCTGGTAGTCCATGAGCTCGGGATCGCTCAGGCCCGCGGCGGCGTTGCCGTCCCAGCGATTCGAGAGGGCCACCAGGCGTTCCGGGTTGCCGTAGGGCAAAGGACGCAGGAGGACCGCGTGCACGAGGCTGAAGACGGCGCTGTTGACACCGATCCCGAGGGCCAGCGTCACCACCGCGACCGCCGTGAACCCGGGGTTCCTCCGCATCATGCGCAGGGCGTAGCCCGCGTCCTGGCCGAGCTGCGCGGCATGCTCGCGGGGCGCCGTACGCCCGATGTCGGTGAGGGCCCGCCACCACACGGCCAGGACGTGCCCGGTGCCATGCGCGCGCGCCTCGCGATGCTCCGCGCGGAAGGCCTGCTCCATCTCGCGGCCGTGGTCGGCGCGGAGGTCGAACGGCAGCAGCCGCAGCAGCCAGCGGATCGGACGCTCGGGGCTCATGCGCGCCGTGGCTTTCGCAGGAGCGGCGTCGCGCGGACGGCGGCCAGGACGGACTCCATCCGCGCCGCCTCCGCCCGGGCCACGGCGCGGCCGGATTCGGTCAGCCGGTAGTAGCGGCGGCGCTCGTCGTCGAGGGAGGGATCGGGACGGTCCGCGCTCTCCGCGATCCAGCCGCTGGCCAGGAAGCGCCGGATCACCGTGTAGAGCGTGGCCGGGCCCAGGGCGGGCACGTCGCGGCCGCGGCCGATCGCCTTCAGCACGGCATACCCGTGTTTCTCGCCGTCGGCGAGGGCGAGGAGCACTTCGAACTCGGCGGGGGTGAGCGGCCGCGTCTCGCGCTTCATGCGTGCGACTATATCAACGGCTGATAGAGTCAGTCAATCCCCGATCGAGTTAACGCGGGAGCCGCCACCGACGTGGTGGTGGCCGCAGTGCTAGACTCCGCCCACTCGTCTCCCGGAGGACTCATGCCCCTGCGTCGCATCCACTTCGCCGCGCCGCTGCTGGCCGCCGCTGTCCTCGCCGTCCCCTTCACCGTGCGGTCGGCCGCGCCGGCGGGGCCGAGGTTCACGGTGCGCACGGCCCCGGGCCTCGCCGACGCGCCGCTCGACGGCCGCCTCCTCCTGCTCGTATCCAAGGACGAGAGCCGGGAGCCGCGCTTCCAGATCGAAGACGGCCCCAAGAGCCAGCAGGCCTTCGGCATCGACGTGAGCGGCTGGGCCGCGGGCACGCCCGCGACTTTCGAGCCCGGCGTTCCCGGCTATCCGCTCGAAGACCTGCGCGACCTGCCCGCGGGCACGTACACGGTGCAGGCGCTGCTCCACAAGTACGACACGTTCCACCGCAGCGACGGCCACACCGTGAAGCTGCCGATGGACCGCGGCGAGGGCCAGCAGTGGAACCGTGCGCCGGGAAACCTGTACAGCACGCCGCGGAAGATCACGGTCGATCCCGCCGCACCCGCGCCCGTCGAGATCGTGCTCGACAAGACGATCCCGCCCATCCCGGAGGCGCCCGCGACCAAATACGTCCGGCACGAGCGGATCCAGAGCGAGCGGCTCACGAAGTTCTGGGGACGCCCGATGTACCTCGGCGCGCACATCCTGGTGCCGGAGGGCTTCGACACGCACCCGGAGGCGCGCTATCCGCTCGTCATCAACCACGGGCACTTCCCGCAGACGATCGACGGGTTCCGCGAGCAGCCGCCGGATCCGAACCTCAAGCCCGACTACAGCGACCGCTTCCACTGGGCGGGTTACAACCGCACGCAGGAGGAGTGGGCCTACCAGCTCTACAAGGACTGGACGTCGCCGACATATCCCCGCATGCTCGTGGTCGAGATCCAGCACGCGAATCCCTATTACGACGATTCCTACGCGGTGAACTCCGCGAACCTCGGCCCTTACGGGGACGCGATCACCTACGAGCTGATCCCGTACCTCGAGAAGAAGTACCGCGCGCTCGGGGGCGGCTGGGCCCGCTTCATGTACGGCGGCTCCACGGGCGGCTGGGAAGCGATGGCCGCGCAGATGTTCTACCCGGATGAATACAACGGCGCCTGGTGCGCCTGCCCCGACCCCATCGACTTCCGCGCCTTCACCGTCGTGGACATCTACAAGGACAAGAACGCCTATTGGCAGGAGGGCCCGTTCCTTCGCGTGCCGCGGCCGGGCAAGCGCGACTACCTGGGGCACGTCAGCGTCACCATCGAGCAGATCAACCGGCTCGAGCAGGTGCTCGGCGACAAGTCGCGCTCGGGCCAGCAGTGGGACATCTGGGAGGCGGTGTACTCGCCGGTGGGCGCGGACGGCTACCCGCAGCGCATCTGGGACAAGCGCACGGGCGCCATCGATCCGAAGGTGGCCGCGTACTGGCAGGAGCACTACGACCTCGGCTACATCCTCCGCCGCGACTGGGACAAGGGGCTGGGGAAGAAGCTCGCAGGCAAGCTGTCCATCTACGTCGGCGACATGGACAACTACTACCTGAACAACGCGGTGTACCTCGTGGAGGAGTTCCTGAAGGGGACGAAGAATCCGCCCTACGGCGGCGAGGTCACTTACGGCGATCGCGCCGAGCACTGCTGGAATGGCGACCCCACGCGCCCGAACGCGATCTCACGCCTGCGCTATCACCAGATGTTCGCGCCCAAGATCGTCGCGCGGATCGAGAAGTCCGCACCAGCCGGCGCCGATCTGAAGAGCTGGCGCTATTGAAGACGGCAGAACGCCAGCCGGCTAGCGAAACCGGCCCGCTCGTCGGCGCTGTGCCGGCCCGGCACTGATATCTGTTCGGCGCGGCCGCGCCGCGAGATCAGGGATTGCGTGTTCTACGGACTCAAGATTGGCACGATGATCACGTGGCTGGCCGTCGTCGTCCTGTCTATCGGCCCCGCATCCGCGACGCACTGCGCGAGCATTCAGGCCGGCGTGACACCGACGTTAGTCGTCCAGGTCGTCGACGACTCGTGGCTGCCCCTGCCCGGGGCGGTGGTACGGGCGCGCCTTCGCGGCGGGAGCCGCGGAGAGTGCATGACTGGGGTTGCGAACATGGACGGCGTGGTCCCGCTTCGGCCCTCAAGTCCGGGTTTGTACGACCTCGAAGCTTCGATGCTCGGCTTCAAGCCGAAGCGCGTGCGCCGTATTCGTGTCGGCGCCGATGGCTCACAGTCTATCCCCCACCTGCAGATCAAGCTCAAACTCGCCGGCGGCGAGATGGTTGACTAGACAGCGGCCCAAGGCACTCATTGAACGGGCGGGCCGGAGAACAACAAGATGCAGCGGACGCAACTAGCATGGAGGCTCGCCGCTGATCTTGGTGTTCTACGGACCTACGCCCTGCGATGACTGACCTCTATACGGAGGCTTATCGCCGTCGGATGGATGCCTTCGGTCCTGGGTTGTGGAAGCGGCTTGATGCCGTGCCCACACTACCTGGCAACGGTGCGACCGAGTGCCTCGCCTACGTTCTCGAGCTGGCTTGCAAAGCGCAGAACATCGCCAACATCACGCTCGGTCGCCTCGCGCTAACTCAGATGCCTCGTTCCTGGCTAGTCGAGCATCTTGCTGTCGTTACGTCCTCTGCGTTGGACCTTGACGACAATTGGGAGTTCCGGCGATACGTCGAGGCGCTCGCGTTCGTCGATCCGGCTCTGGCGGAAATGGCCGTGGAGCGCGGTCAGGCAAGCAGCAATCCTGACGTGCGAGAATCGGCTCGGGATATGGCTGGAACGTGCGCTACCTTGCTGCGCGTAACAGAGACTCCCTCGCAGAGCGCGGCGAACGGCCGTAGAACAACAAGATGCAGCAGACGAGATCCGGGCATTCACGACGGCGGCCCTCGCTGCTGATCTTGGTGTTCGCCAGACCGGAGGCGTGATTGGCGCACGGCGTCCCTCGTCTGAAGCGAGCCACGATGCTCGGCGTGATGGCCGTGGCACTCCTCTGCGCCGTGGCCATCACCGCTCGCCTCGGAGGCTGGCGAGGGGCACTGTATCAGGTGCGTCTGCGCTACTTGGCACACGTGCCGCCGCTCATGTGGCCACGAGACACCTTTACACCGGCGGGGTGGGCACAGACACCTGCAGCGGAACGCTATCGTCTGAGCAAATCGCTCCTCGCGGATGCTCGACTGACGGGACGCACTCGTTCCGAGGTTGCAGCGCTCCTAGGAGACGATGTACCACGCGAGGCGGCGCAGACACTCTATCCGTTACGACGCGCGGGCTTTCAGAATCTCTGGTGGGTCATGGTGGTTGAGTTTGACCACGACCAGGTCGTGGCGGTCCGCCGAGATATGGCGTCGCTTGATCCGTGAGATCCAAAGAGAGAGTGCTACACCCGAATAACGGGCTGGCGAACAAACAGATGCAGCGGACGGCCGGGATGGAGCCTCGCCGCTGATCTGTGTGTTTTTACGGACGCGGGACGAGCCATGGACAAGCCTGAGTTCCATCGCCGATTGGAGACGGCGGCCGAGCGATGCAGGCTCCTCGCCGAGCGGTACGCTCTCTGCAGCTTGCCCGCCACATTGCTGTACGTTCTCCCCGAATTCGACGATCCATATGGCTCCCGGGGTCCCCAGGGGACGGTCAAGTACTTTGGTGGCCGCTTCGTTAAACCCGCCGAGCTTCGGCTCATAAACTCGCACCGGGCCGTGGACCTCCTGTGGGTCGACGGCCGAGTGCCCTCCTGGATCAACCTCGCCGCGGAAGCGGTGACATCCGGGGGCACGGTCATCCAAGTCGACTGCTCGCATTCGCTCGCAGTCGCCGATGAGCGTGCCTTGCCTCGTGATCTTCCGGCTGCTGTCGATCCAGCCAATCCGGTAGAGCCGTTTCGAATCCGGGGTCCAGCCCTTCCGCCGGGGTGGCAGTCGCTGGAGAAGGATGGCCCAATCCAATTACCATCTTGGAATGCGCGGTAGAAGACGGGATGCAGCTGACAAGCGGCGGCTCGGGCGCGCGCTCTCGAGGTAGCGCGCGCACTTCATTAGGCGCCGCTTGCAGCTGATCCCGGGGTTGGGCGGATCTTAGAGGCACCGATGGGAGACCGCGCGGGCGAGGAACAGGTCGCACATACGTGGTACACGCGCCCCGTACTCTTCGTCGCCGACATAGGCCGCTCGATTCGCTTCTACACCGAAGGGCTGGGCTTCCGAAAGGCGTGGCATGAGGCAGACGGCAAGGGTAGGGTCTGCCAGGTCGAACGCGGCGGCTGCGAGATAATCCTTTGCGAGCATGACACCCGCCGGGACAAGGCGCGCCTGTTTGTGTCGCTGACGAGAGAGGCTATCGCGGCGCTTCGGCGCGAGATCATCGAGCGGTCGATCCCTAGCAAGATGTCTTGGTGGGGCTACGACGTCATCCAAATCGACGATCCAGACGGGAATGAGCTGCTCTTTCCCGTTTCGAATGAGTAAGCACCGTTACGTGCCCGGCTGCCTCTACCGTGAGGGCCGCCCGACAATGAGATGCAGCGGACGAAGCACGGCCAGGATGGAGCTTCGCTGCTCTCAGTGTTGGGCCTACCCGGATACAGGGAGCGGGGCGACAAGGATGAGCAAGCCAATGAACTTCGAAGGAGCGGGCTCCTCGGGTGTTCCAAGCGGGACCGAGCTAGTCAGGCCTTTCCTACCATCGCGAGACTTCGAGCTATCGAAGAAGTTCTATGAGACGGTGGGCTTCCCCACACTCCTCGATGGTGACGTGGCGATCTTCGGTGCAGGCTCGGGGGGTTCATCCTGCAGCGGCGCTATCAAAAAGACTGGGCCGAGAACTGCATGATGCAGCTGATGGTGGACGATCTCGATGCATGGTGGGCCCACATCCTCAGCCTGGATCTTCCAGCGCGATTCGCTGTTCAGCCGCCGAGAGGTCCGGCCGTTCAGCCCTGGGGGCTTCGAGTCGCTTACCTCATCGATCCTTGTGGCATGTGGCACAACGGCGCTCTGGGGCGGCTCACGACTAGATGGTTCCGGCTTGCTGATCTGAGTACAGGGGGCAGCGAGAACAAATCTGAGGCCGCAGAACAATGAGATGCGGCGGACGAAGCGCGGCCCGAGTGGAGCTTCGCCGCGGATCTCAGTGTTCTGCGGACCCAGTGGCGTGTTAGGTGGGCATGAGCACCCGTGACTTTGAACGGGATGCGCTGATCCTGCGGCGATTCCTGGGGAAGGCGCTCGCGGCCGCGCTCCCGACGAACTCCATCAAGCTTACGGCTGATTCAGCTCGCCATCGCGAGGAGTACATCTGGGTTGACCCGCCCTGGGAACTGCTCGAAGGCACTGCGCACATAACAAGCTCCGACGACTACCCACCTCACGACCGTCCCGACTATCTGCAGCGGCATGAGGAGTGGGGCGCAGCGGTTAGAGCCCGCCTCGACGGTGGAGTCCTCGAGCAGATCCGGCCGTTGCCCCTCGGAAGCGTCGAGCTCGCATTTCGAGGCGGTGTTCGCTTGGTTCTAGTCGATGGTGGCGATACAACTGAGGACCAGTGTTACGACGATTGGTACGTGCGGCTCTCGCCGGCCGCAGAGCGAGGTTCAATGCCTACGAGCGTGAAGGTGCGCATGACGTCGTTCGCTCCACAGCTTTTCGTCGACGACCTTGCTCGCTCGATTGCGTACTACGAGAAGATCGGCTTCCGGTTCGGGGAGCCGTGGGATGGTTTCTACGCAATCGGACATCTGGACGGACTTGAAGTTCACTTGAAGGAATCGCCAAAGAACCAAGAGGAGCGACGGTGGCGGCGCGACAACGAGCATCTCGACGCCGCGGCCGGCGTCGACGGAATCGAAGCGTTCTACGAACGGTGCGTCGCGAACGGGGTAGCGATCCTGAAGCCCCTCACCGCCACCGCGTGGGGCACCAGGGAGTTCTATGTCGAGGACCCCGACGGAAATATCCTCAGCTTTGGTGGGCGTCCGGCAACGACCGTCGAACAATGAGTTGCCACGGACGAGGCCTGCGGTTCGCTGCGTCGACCTGCACCAATGACGGTCCTTGCCTGTGTTGGATATCCGAAGCTCGAAGAATCGGATCACCGATGGATCGAGTCGTTCCGCACGCGCCACGATCCGCAGGCCTCTCGAATCCGCGCGCATTTCACGCTCGTCTTCCCTGTCGAATTGACGGCCGAGCCTATCGTCGAGCACTTGTCAGCCCTGCTCCAGAGCGCCCGGCCGATCCCATTCGTGCTGCGCCGCGCGGAGCCCGTGCCGGACCTCGTCGCCGGCGGCAGCCACGTATTTCTTGTTCCAGAGGAAGGTCGACACGAGATCGTCGCGCTTCACGACCAGCTCTACGGCGGACCGCTTCGCCCGCTCTTGAGGCTGGACATTCCTTTCCTGCCTCACATCACCATGGGCGCGGCGGCTACTCGCGACGAGTGCCAGCGGCTGGCCGACGAGCTCAATCGCGAGGCCCTTGCCGTGGAAGGGATCCTCGAGCAGGTGGATCTGATCGAGGTGACGAAGGAAGGCGTCAAGCCCGTGATCCGGTTCTCGCTCGAACACTGATCGGGGCACCGGGCGTGCTTCAGAGGGGACATCTCTCGCCCTTCCGAATGACGAGAGAGTCCCCCCTGGGGTGAGAGACTCCGCCTACAGCGCCGACACCTTCTTCTTCGCCTCGTTGTACGCCAGCGGCCGCTCGATGCCGGCCCACTGCGAGTCGAGCACCTTCTGGTACGCCGCCTTGGCTTCCTTCGTGCGCCCGACCTTCTCGTACGCGCGCGCCAGGAGGAGAACGTCGAAGGGGTTCTTCGGGTCCGCCTGCAGGAGGTGCTCCAGCGCGGCCGGGTAGTCGCCCGCCTCGAGCTTGGCGTAGCCCGCGACGTAGTGATAGGCGGGCCAGTACTGCCGGCCCGCCTCGCCGCCGGCCAGGATCATCTTGCGCACCGTCTCCGCCTCCGCCCAGGCCTCTTCGTGCTTGCCCATGCGCGCGAGCGTGCGGGCCTTTCCGTGGTGCATCCGGCCCAGCCAGGTCTGCTTCTGGTCCTCGGGGATGGAGCTGCCGGGCACGCTCTGGTAGCCCTTCTCGTAGTCCTTCATCGCCTCGTCCAGGCGGCCTGCTTCCAGGTTGATGCGCGCCATCGCGTTCCAGACGAAGACCTCGGGGAACTGCTGGTCGAGGCCGTTGGCTTTGTACTCCGCCAGATAGGTCTCCAGCGACTTCAAGGCCGCGTCCGTGTTGCCTTCATAGATGTGGCTGAACGTGATCCCGAAGCGCACCGCGAAGGGCACCGATCCCTTGGGCAGGCTCTTCTCCACCGACTCCAGGCTGGCGCGCGCCTTTCCGTATTCGCCCTTCAGTAGATCGTCGTTGGCGATGAACGCGTTCACGCGCGGGCTGGGCCCGATCGCGCGCGCCTTCTGGAAGGCGACGAGAGCCTTGTCGCCGCGGCCGTCGCCGTTCTGGAGCTGGCCCAGGATCACGTAGATCAGCCGCTCGCCCGGGTAATCCTGGGCGAGCGTCTCCAGCGAGGGAATCGCCTTCGCGAAATCGACGCCCTGGTTGAGCCGCACGGGTGCCATGGCCTCGATGAAGCGGCGCTCGCCTTCGGATGCGCCCTTGGCCAGCTCTCGAGACTTCTCGTAGGCCTTCTCCGCTTCCGCGGGATCGGGGAGGACGGCGGAGAGGTAGTACTGGCCGATCGCGAAGTTGGGATCCGCGGCCACGAGCTTCTTGGCCAGCTCGACGTTGCTGGGGCCGAACTGGAAGCTCTCGATCCTCCATTGCAGCTCGGCCAGCAGCTTCTTCGCTTCGGGCGACTTGGTCGTCCACTCGAAGTGCTTCCCGGCCGGCGCCTGGGCCGTCGCCGGATTCGCGATCGCCGCGGCCGGTGCCACGGCCAGCGCGGCGAGCAGACAGAGAGCAGGAACTCTGTTCATGCGTTCACTCCATTGAATATTGACGAGGCCTCCCCCCGGGACAGGCCTTGGCTTGCCGGGGAGTACGGAGTGTTACGCGGGAGGTTCCGTTAGTTCGCGATCTTGTCGCTGAGGGCGCCGGCCAGGAACAGGTGGCCGAAGTGCAGGGTGAGCACCGCGCGCCCCTCGAGCTTCCCGTCGCCGGGAGAGATGTCGAGGAGCATGTGCTCGGCCGTGCCCTGCGCGGTCGAGAACAGGGACTCGAGCTTGATCGCCTTGGCCACGTCCACGGCTTCGCCGCCGCGTGGGATCGCGCCCGGATAGAGGGCCATCGTCCAGTCCGTCTCCGAGTTCTTGATCACCCCGACCGTGTACTCGCCCGCGGGGATCGTCACCGCCCCCGTCTTGATCTCGCCGGAGAGCTTGAGGAGCGGACGGCGCGGCGTCACGAACGTCCCCACGGCGGCCTTGGCCGCGTGGATCTCGTTCGCCGGCGTCGTGTTGTAGGTGACGGTCGCGTCGACGCCCGACGGCAGCTTCGCGGTGACGGTCTTGTTGAAGTGTGGATGGGCCATCGCAGCGGCGGCTGCCAGCAGCGTCAGCGCCACGGACGCGGTCAAGGCTCTCTTCATGACGTTCCTCCTGGCCCCCAAGCTCGGAGTCTATCCCGCGGCGATCGAACCCAGAAGCGGGGCCCGCGCGATCGTTCCTATGGGAAGGTGCCGCTCAGGGTGACGGTCTGGCCGCCGGTGGTGAACGTGACGGTATAGGTGTCTCCGCTCGTCGGGTGCGCATCGGTCACCTCGCCCAGAGGATTTCCAACAGATTGGTCTTCCTCGGATCGAAGTCGCGCCACTCGCCCCAGCCGGCGGTGTTGGACACCGGATCGTAGGCGTGGCCATACCAGCCGGCGGTGTCGCCGGACTCCGGGTTGATCGACCAGTAGCAGCCCTCGATGCCCCGTTCGGTCAGGTAGTTCACGAACGCGCTCTGCCACTCTCCGTCGACGCCCGGCGTGATGTGACTCCAGCGGTTCCGGTCGCGCAGGCTGGCCTGGCCGAGCGGCCAATCCAGGTTGCCGCCGAACTCGCCCACCACCACGGCATATCCGGCATCCCGGAGGTATCCGAAGTGCTCTTCCCAGCCCGCCCTCAGCAGCGTCGGGTTGATCACGATGTTGCAGTTCGCGTCGCCGGCCGCGTCGCCCTCGAGCCCCGCACATTGCGGCTGGGCCGGGTCCATGAACATCTTCTGCACGAACACCGAGGGACCGTAGACGTGCGGTGAGAAGACCAGCCGCTCTTTCGGGATGTTGATGGGGTTCGTGCCCGCTTCGAACAGGTTCTCCCCCCAGTTGGGGTTCGTGGCCGGATCCCCGTGCGGCACGGCGGTCACCGTGGTGGGGCTGCCGTCCTGCTTTCCGGCCGTCGCGGAAATCCCCTGGACGAAGAGCAGCGTGTTGGGGTTCACGGCATTGATGGCCTGGTACGCCGCTTCCGTCAGTGCCTTCCACTCCGCCCAGGTGTAGTCGTGAGGCTCGTTGAAGATGTCGATGCCGATGATGTTGTCCACGCCGAGCTGCTGGCCGAGGCCGGCCAGCGTGCGCAGGTCATTCAGCCACAGGGTCTGGTTGTAGGGCTGGATGTTGGTCACCGAGGCCGGGTTGCCCGTCGCGGAGCACGACCAGTTCTCGCGCTTGAAGTCGTAGTTGTCCCGGTCGGCGTCGGCGTAGGGCGGCCGTGCATCCAGGCGGCCCTTCCTCCAGCCGACGTAGTTGGAGCACGAGTGCATGTCGAGCATGACTTCGATGTTGTTCTGATCCGCGAGGCGGATGAACTGCTCGAGGGCCAGCCGCGAGTTGGCCACGCGGACGGACGGATGGTTCTTCAGCACGTTCCCCGTCCCCTGCGGGTCGTTCGGATTGAGCGTCTGCGGAACGACGGGCAGCCGGACGACGTTGATCCCGCGGGCGACGATTTCGCTCATGGTCTGCTGGATCGTGCGTCCGGTGCCGCTTCCGCCGTTCGCCCAGAAGGTGTTGCCGATGTACAGCTCCATCGGCGCGCCGCTGGGATTGGTCGGGTCGCTGGAAGGCTCGTGCCGTCCCTCGAGCCCGAACCAGGATCCGCACTGCATGGGGAACACCGCGCCGTTCTTGGTGATCCGGCCCGTGGGATCGACACGGAATACGGCGGCGGCACCCGTCACCGTCAGGTTGATCGTCGTACTGCGCACGCCCGTGATCCCGGCGGCGGTGCCGCTGATCGTGATCACGGAGGTGCCTGCGGGCGTGCCCGCGGGGATGCGAATGGTCGCGACGCTGGTGGTCGCGGGCGCGGCGGGGATCGGATTCGGGCTGAAGGTCACCGTGGCCGGCCCGGTCAGGGTCACGGCGCCGGTGAAGCCGCCCGTGCGCGCGACCGTGATGGTGCTGGTGCCGCTCGATCCGGCGGCGATGCTGACGCTGGACGGGCTGGCGGAGAGCGAGAAGTTCGCTCCGGCTCCGACGGTCAGGTTCAGCATGGCCGTGCGCGAGCCCGTGATGCCCGTCGCCGTCCCGGTGACGGTGATCGGGTATGTCCCCGCGGGCACGGTCGCACCCACCGTGATGTTCGCCGTGCTGCCGTTCCCGGTCGTCGACGCCGGAGTCAGGGTCACCGTCACGTTCGCCGGCTGACCGCTTGCGGCCAGGTTCACGGCTCCGGTGAAGCTCGTCCGCGTGATGGTGATCGCGCTCGTCCCGCTCGCGCCCTGGCTGATCGTCACCGGGGCCGCCGCCAGCGAGAAGTTCGGGCCCGTCCCCACCGTCAGGCTCAGCGTCGCCGTACGCGTCCCCGTGATCCCCGTCGCCGTCCCGGTGATCGTGATCGGGTACGTCCCCGCGGGAACCGCGGCGCCGACCGTGATGTTCGCCGTGCTCGTGGCGCCCGTGGCCGCGGCGGGGCTGAGGGCCACCGTCACGTTCGCCGGCTGGCCGCTGGCGGTCAGGTTGACCGTGCCCGTGAAGGTCCCCGAGCGCGTGATCGTGATGCCGCTGGCCCCGCTCTGGCCCGCGTTGATGGTGGCCGCCGCCGCCGCCAGCGCGAAGTCGCCTCCGCCCGTCCCGCCCGCCGGCTCGGTGCCCCAGACGAGGACGCCGTTGCGGTAGAGGGTGACCCGGGTCCAGTCGGCGAAAGACGTCTTGGTCGGGTCGTACGAGTAGTCGTTGGACTCGTCGTAGTTGGACCAGTTGTCCTTGTTGAAGCGGCCCTGGATCTCGCCCGTGGACTGTCCCGCGGCCAGGCTCCCCATCCCCGCGGTGAAGCCGACCTGCAGGTAGAAGTCCGCATTCGTACGGGCGGGAGAGACGGCGACGAACTGGGAGGTCACGTTGCCGCATCCCCGCGGGGTGTAGTCGCACACGTAGACCTGCGGCCGGACGCCGTCGACGGTGTACCAGTAGCGGAGGGTCAGCTCGCTCAAGGGCACCGTCGCCGTGCTGGTGTTCACCACGCTCAGGTGCGGCCGCACGTGGTTGTCGTTGACCGCCGCGCCGGGAATCCGGTATTGCACTTTCAGGCCCGTCGTCTGGGCGTCGGCAAAGGGCGCGCCCAGCGCGACACCAACCAAAGCGGCGGCCATCGACGAACGAATGCGCTTCCAATCCATGACGGCACCCCCTATTCCCGAGCGGATGGCGCCGGCGGGCGGGCCACGGCTCAGGGATCTCCGGCGACACCTGCGGCGCGCGGCGAGGACGCCGCGTCGCTCCGACGTCTACGACGGCCTAGCTCAGGCCTCCGATGGTGAGGACGAGCGAGTACGTGGCGCCGCTCATGGGACGAGCCATGGGCGTCCACTTTGCGAGGAAGGTGCAGGGAGCGCTTGGGCCGCTCGGCGGGGCTGACGGTTGTCCTTCTCGCTGCGGGATCGACCAACGACACGATCGACAGCGAGCGTTCCAAGAGGGAGATGGCAACGTGCCATGGATCGCTCCTTCGAATTTCGCGTATCGGATGCGGCGATACATGAATACGCGCCACATGACAGAATTGTCAAGAACAATTCGCGCGCTGGCCACAAAACTGTCGATGCAAGCGCTGCCAGAAATGTGCAAACGCCTCGCTCGCCCAGTTGAAATCGCTTTCAGATTCGCCGGGTCGTCGGATATGGGAGAGCGGCAGCGCGAGGCGCCGCATGGTGGGCGCCCGAGGATGTCTTCGTTGCCGGCGGCGAAATATATGATATAGGCTCGTGGGCAGGCCGATCCCCATCTTCCAAGCGAGAGGCTGCCGATGCCCTACAAGCTGACCGTCAACGGCAAACGTGAGACCGTCGACGTTCCCGCCGACATGCCGCTCTTGTGGGTCCTGCGTGACGTGCTCGATCTCAAGGGGCCGAAGTTCGGCTGCGGGATCGCGCAGTGCGGGGCCTGCACGGTGCACCTTGGCGGCGTGGCCACGCGGTCGTGCATCCTCCCCATCGCGAGCGTCGCCGGCAAGACGGTGACCACGATCGAGGGACTCTCCGCGGATGGATCGCATCCGCTGCAGAAGGCGTGGGCGGAGATCGACGTGCCCCAGTGCGGCTACTGCCAGGCGGGCCAGATCATGTCCGCGGCCGCGCTGTTGAAGACGACACCGCAGCCCACCGACCTCGACATCGACCGGGCGATGGCGGGCAACATCTGTCGCTGCGCGACGTACAACCGCATCCGGGCCGCCATCCACCAGGCCGCGGGGGAGCCGCCCGTGCGCTCCACGCGGTCGGACGAGTAGGAGGCGCCATGGCCACCCTTCTTGTCGATCGACGCGCCTTCCTGAAGGTCTCGCTCCTCGCGGGGGGCGGGCTCATGCTCGCCTACGACTTCGAGGATGCCGCCGTCCAGGCCGACGGCGTGTTCGCGCCGAACCCGTTCATCAAGATCTCTCCCGAGAACGGGATCGTCATCGTCTCCAAGAACCCGGAGTGCGGCCAGGGCATCAAGACTTCGCTCCAGCAGGTCATCGCCGAGGAGCTGGGCGTCGACTGGAAGGACGTCAAGATCGAGCAGGCGGACAGCGAAGAGGCGAAGTACGGCCCGCAATACGCGGGCGGCAGCACGGGCACCCCGACGAACTGGGACAACCTGCGCCGCGTCGGGGCGGCCGGGCGCATCCTGCTCGTCAAGGCGGCCGCGGACACGTGGGGCGTGCCCGAAGCGGAGTGCGAGGCGGTCAATGCGACCGTGCGCCACAAGCCGACGGGCCGCACGCTGCGCTACGTCGAGCTCGTCACCAAGGCCTCCACGCTCACGCCGCCCGAGCTCACGTCCGTCCCCTTGAAGGACGCGAAGGACTACAAGGTCATCGGCCAGGCCATCTCCGGCGTGGACAACCCGAAGATCGTGACGGGCAAGCCGCTCTTCGGCATCGACGTCAAGGTGCCGGGCATGCTCCACGCCGTCTTCGAGAAGTCGCCCGTCTTCGCCGCGAAGGTCGCGAGCGCGAACCTGGACCAGATCAAGGCCCTGCCCGGTGTGAAGCACGCGTTCGTGGTGGAGGGCGGCACCAAGCTCGACGGCCTCCTGCCCGGCGTGGCCATCCTGGCCGACACCTGGTGGAACGCGCAGTCCGCGCGCAAGAAGCTCGTGGTGAAGTGGGAGGACCATCCGACCGCGCAGCAGAGCAGCATCGGCTACGCGCAGAAGGCGGCCGAGCTCGTCTCCCAGCCCCCGACCAAGACCCTGCGCAACGACGGCGACTTCGACGCCGCGGTGGCGGGCGGAGCCAAGGTCGTGGAAGCGGCCTATTCGTATCCCTTCCTGGCCCACGCTCCGCTGGAACCCCAGAACTGCACCGCGCACTACCAAGACGGCAAGGTGGAGTTCTGGGCCCCGACCCAGCTTCCCCAGCCCGGGCGCAAGCTGGTGGCGGCGACGCTGCAGATCCCCGAGGACGCGATCACCATCCACATGACGCGCATCGGCGGCGGCTTCGGGCGCCGGCTCCGCAACGACTTCATGGCGGAGGCGGCCGCCATCTCGAAGCAGGCGGGCGGCGTGCCCGTGAAGCTGGTGTGGACGCGCGAAGACGACATGCGTCACGACTTCTATCGCCCGGCCGGCTTCCACTTCCTGAAGGCGGCGGTGGACGGCTCCGGCAAGATCGTGGCCTGGAAGAACCGCTTCGTGACCTTCGGCGAAGGCGAGACGTTCGCCAGCGGGGCCAGCCTCAACGACACCGAGTTCCCCGCGCGCTTCATCCCGAACGTGCGGCTCGAGACCAACATCATGCCGTTCGGGGTGCCCACGGGTCCCCTGCGCGCCCCCGGCAGCAACGGGCTCGCGTTCGTGTTCCAGTCCTTCCTGGACGAGATCGCGCACGCCGCGGGCAAGGACCCCGTGCAGCTCCGGCTGGAGCTGCTCGGCGAGCCGCGCATCGTCACCAACCCGGACGGCAAGATCCCGTACGACGCCGGCCGCATGCGCGGGGTGGTGGAGCTGGTGGCGGAGAAGGCGGGCTGGGGCCGCAAGGTGCCGAAAGGCACCGGTCTCGGCATCGCCTTCCACTACAGCCACCAGGGCTATTTCGCCGAGGTCGCGGAGGTCAGCGTCGACGCCGCGGGCAAGGTGAAGGTCCACAAGTTCTGGGTGGCGGGCGACGTGGGCCGCCCGATCATCAACCCGAGCGGCGCCATCAACCAGATCCAGGGCTCCGTGATCGACGGCGTGAGCGAGGCCCTGCACCAGGAGATCACGATCGAGGGCGGGCGCACGAAGCAGGGGAACTTCCACGACTACCCCCTCATCCGCATGCCCGAGTCCTTCCCGGTCGAGGTGTACTTCAAGGACACGAACCTGCCGCCCACCGGGTTGGGCGAGCCGGGGCTGCCGCCGGCGATCCCCGCGCTCACGAACGCGATCTTCGCGGCCACGGGCAAGCGCGTGCGCACCCTGCCGCTCACGAAGACGGACCTGCGGCCGGCCTAGCTCCCGGGGTCGAAACGCGCCCCATGGCCGGTACGCCGCTGCCGCGCGTCGCGATCGGCCTCGTCCTGCTCGCCGGCGGGGCCGCCGCCCTCGAGGCGTACCAGGGCATGGGCTCGCATCGCCAGGCCCGGCGCATCAAGCCGATCGAGACGACGTTGCCACCGATCACGGTGGACTTCCGCGACGCGGCCGCGGAAGCGGGGCTCGTCGCGCCCAACGTCTCCGGCGGCGAGCGCGCGAAGAAGTACATCCTGGAGACGACCGGGAGTGGCGTGGCCGCCTTCGACTACGACGGCGACGGCTGGATGGACCTCTTCCTCGCCAACGGGACCACGCTCGACGGGGACGGGGCGGGGGCGAAAGCCACGGGCCATCTCTACCGCAACCTCGGAGGCCTGAAGTTCCAGGACGTCACGGCGGAGGCGGGCCTCGCGCGGACGGGCTGGGGGCAGGGCGTGTGCGCGGCCGATTACGACAACGACGGCGATGCCGACCTGTTCGTCGCCTACTTCGGCCAGAGCGTCCTCTATCGCAACGAAGGCAACGGCCGCTTCGCCGACACCACGGAGGCGGCGGGCCTGCGCGCGGCGAACGCGCGGTGGGACACCGGTTGCGCGTGGTTCGACTACGACCTCGACGGCAAGCTGGACCTGATCGTCACCAGCTACCTCGAGTTCGATCGCGCCAAGGTCCCCGAGCCGGGAGCGGGCGGCTATTGCCTGTGGAAGGGCATCCCCGTGATGTGCGGCCCACGGGGCCTGCCCTTCTCGCGCAACCAGCTCTTCCACAACGACGGCGGCGGACGGTTCACCAACGTCTCGCTGGCCAGCGGCATCGCCGCCGCGAAGTCGTGTTACGGCTTCACCGCCGTCGCCTCCGATTTCGACGAAGACGGCTATCCCGACGTCTACGTCGCGTGTGATTCGACTCCGAGCCTGCTCTACCACAACCAGCGCAACGGGACCTTCGAGGAGACCGGGCTCCTCACCGGCGTGGCCCTCAACCAGGACGGCCAGGAGCAGGGCGGGATGGGGGTGGCCGTCGCGGACTACGACGAAGACGGGCACGTGGACATCGTGAAGACGAACTTCAGCGACGACGTGCCGAACGTCTACCACAACAACGGGGACGGCACCTTCGAGGACCGGGTGTTCGAGTCCGGCCTCGGCGGGTACATGGACTACGTGGGCTGGGGGGTGCACCTCCTCGACGTGGACCACGACGGGCGCAAAGACCTCCTGATGATCAACGGCCACGTCTATCCCGAGGTCGAGAAGACGCCGGGCCTGCGGTTCCACCAGCCGCGGCTCCTCTACTGGAACGTCGGGGGCGGAAAGTTCAAGGACATCTCGGCCGCGGCCGGGCCCGCGATCGACGAGGCGCGCTCGTCGCGTGGATCCGCGGCCGTGGATCTCGACAACGACGGGTCGCTCGAAGTCGTGGTGAGCAACCTGGGCGCGCCTCCGAGCCTCCTGAAGAACTTCGGCCCGCGGAAGAGCTGGCTGCTCGTGCGCCTGCGCGGCACGAAGTGCAACCGTGACGCGGTGGGGGCGCGCGTGTTCGTGCACGCGGGCGGCGGGCGCGTCTCGAACGAAGCGCAAACGGGATCGAGCTACGTCTCGCAGAACGATCCGCGCCTGCACTTCGGCCTCGGCGACGACGCGCGCTACGAGAGGATCGAGGTCGCCTGGCCGGGCGGGGGTCGCGAGGTGTTCCCGGCGGGGCCGGCCAACCGCATCGTCGTGCTCGAGCAGGGGATGGGCACGCCCGCTGCGACCTCGCCGCGGCCGTCCGCTTCGCCGCGCCCATGACCCTGCGGGCCCTGCTGGCGGCGAGCGTGGCCCTCTCCGCCGTCTCGGCCGCGGTCTGGGCGCAGATGGCGACGGCGGACCGGATCCAGGCCCCGGGCTTCTGGCCGACCCAGCCAACGCCTGCGCGCGAGGGGTTCCTCGGACCCGCGGCCTGCGCGCGCTGCCACGCGTCGCACGCGCAATCGCAGGCGGGCACGTCCATGGCGCGCACCGCGATGAAGGCGGAGGACGCGCCCACGCTGCGGGACAATCCCACGCTGCGCTTCCGGTCCGGCGCGCACGTGTACGAGATCCAGCAAATCGGCGGCCGCAGCGTCTACTCCGTGACGACGGCCGACGGGAGATCCGCGTCCACGCCGATCACCTGGGCATTCGGTGCGGGCAAGGTCGGCCAGACCTACCTCTACGAGAAGGACGGCCTCTGGCAGGAGGGGCGGCTCAGCTACTTCTCCGGACACGGGGGCGACTTCACGCCCGCGCGCGCGATCGCGGATCCGAAGGACATCGCGGAAGCGATGGGGCGGCCGATCCCCGACGCGGAGGCGCGCCGCTGCTTCGCCTGCCACAACACGGCCTCGACCGCGGGCGGCGTCTTCGACACCAGGGGGATGATCGCGGGCATCACCTGCGAGGCCTGCCACGGGCCGGGCCGGAAGCACGTGCAGGCCCTCGAGCAGAAGAAGCTCGGCCCCGCCCTGGACGCGATCCTGAACCCGGCGAAGCTCGACCCCGCCGCCTCCGTCGACTTCTGCGGCGCCTGCCACGCGACGTTCTGGGACGTGAAGCTGGCCAACGAGCAGGGCATCGCCGCCCTGCGCTCCCAGCCCAACCGCCTCCAGTCCAGCAAGTGCTGGGGCGCGGGCGACGCGCGCCTCACCTGCGTGGCCTGCCACGATCCGCACGTGCCGCTGGTGCGCGAGGCCGCGTCCTACGACGCGCGCTGCCTGAGCTGCCACGTGCAGGCGGCGGCACCCGGCGCCGCCCCGGCGACGCCGACGAAGGACCATCCCGGCCGCGCCTGCCCCGTCGCGCGCGAGAGCTGCGTGACCTGCCACATGCCGAAGTACGAAGCCCCCGGCATGCACCACGAGTTCACGGACCACCGGATCCGGATCGTGGCCGCGCGTCCCTGAGCCCGCCTACTTGCCGAGGTCGATGACGTATTTCGCGACGAGGCCGGTGTCCATCTCGGGCTGGAACTTGAAGGTGACGTATTTCGCGTCGTCCTTCTCGAAGGAGACGCCCTGGCGGGCGCGGCCGATCTCCTCCCCCGATCCGCCGAGGGCGCGCGCCACCAGCGTGCCGCGGAACGGCGCCTTGGAGACGATGTAGGTGGAGAAGCCCTTGTCACCGTCCATTCCCAGCGACTTGGCCACCGTGCGCGAGAGGCCCTTGGCCGTGACCGCGGGCGTGAGCTCCACCGCCACCACCATCTTGGTGTCGACGCCCTTGCTGACCCCGGAGGCGAACTCGGTGAGCGCCTCCCCCACCTTGCTGCCCGCCTGCTTGACGACGGTCTCGTTCCGCTGCTTGTCGCAGGCCAGCGCGGCCAGGAGGACGAGGACTGCGGTGAGCGAACGCTTCACTGGAAGTTTCACCAAGGTCGCGGGCGCCATTCTAGCCCGCACCCGTGTCAAGGCAGGACGGCGGGGAGCCGGGGGTCGAGCTTCCGCGCCCGGGCCAGCTCGCGCGCCGCTCCCGCCGCGTCACCCGCGGCCTTGAGGGCGGCCGCCAGCTCGTAGCGCGTGCGGGCATCGGCGGGGGCCCAGGCCACGGCGGACTGCAGCTCCCCCACCGCGGTCGCGCCGTCGTGCGTGGCCAGCGCGATGCGCGCCCGCTCCCGGCGCGCGGCCACAAGGCTTGGCTGCAGCTCGACCGCGCGCCGGACCTGGTCCGCGGCCGCCACCAGGTCACCACGGGCGGCGAGGAGACGCGCCCACTCGTAGCGCGCGCCGGCGTGGCCGGGGTCGAGCTTGATCGCGGCCAGCAGCGCCTCCTCCGCCGCCGAGGCGTCGGCGGCCGCGCCCGGCCCCTGTCGCAGGGCGATACCGAGCTGGTATTGCGCCTCCGCGAAATCGGGTGACGCGGAGACGGCTTCGCGCAGGCCGGCCACGGCCGCGCCCGCTTCGCCGCGCGCCCTCTGCTTGGACGCCATCTCGAGGAGGATCATCGCGCGCGACCGTGCCGCGTCCTCGGCCTTCAGGGCCTGCGCTTCGCCCAGCGTGATCCGGGCCTCCTGGACGTGGCCCGTCTTCATCAGCGCCTGGGCCAGGTTCACCTGGGCCTCCGTCAGCCGCGGCTCGAGCTGGACCGCGCGCCGGAACTCTTCGACCGCGCCGTCCACGTCGTCGAGCTTAAGGAGGATGGTCCCGAGAATGTTGTGGGCCTGGGCGTCGCGGGGCCGCTCGGCCACGGAGGCGCGCAGCTCGGCCGCCGCCGCCGGAAAGTCGCCCTTCTGCCGCAGGATGAGGCCGAGCGCCCGCCGCGCCTCCGCGTGCTTCGGGTTGCCCGCGATCGCCGTCCGCAGCTGCGCTTCCGCGCCGTCCAGGTCGCCCTGCAGACGGAAGGCGAGGCCGAGGTCGTAGGCGTACGCGGGATCGCCGCCGGCGAGGCGCGCGGCCTGCCGCAGCTCGGCGACCGCTTCGTCCAGGCGCTGCCGCTCGGCCAGGAGCTGCCCGAGGACCAGGCGCCATCGCGCCCGCTGGGGGTCCACCGCGACCGCGGCGCGCAGCGCGCGCTCGGCCTCTTCCAGGTCGGCGGGCTGGCGCAGGCCGCGGCCGGCACGGTAACGGTTCCAGAGATGGAGCCCGAGATCGTATTGCGCTTCGCCGCGGCCGGGCGCGCGGGTGGTCACCTCGCGCAGGAGCTGGATGGCGCCGTCGAGATCGCCCTGCTTCGCGAGGACCACGCTCAGGCCGTAGCGGGCGTCCACGGAATCGGGATCGAGGCGCCAGGCGGACTCGAAGGCGGTGATCGCCTCCGGGCCGCGCCCGAGGCGATCGAGGATCGCGCCCAGGTGGAAGTGGAACTCGCTCCGCCGGGGATCGAGACGGACCGCTTCACGGGAGGCCGCCAGCGCCGCCTCCGTCTGACCCGACTCGCCGAGGGCCACGCCGAAGCCGTCCTGGGCGGCGGCATCTGCGGGGTCGGCGGCCACGGCCGCCCGCAGCTCCGGCAGGGCGGCGGCGATGTCGCCCTCCTGGAGCAGCGCGAGGCCGCGATCGCGATGGACCGCCGGTCCCTCCGCTTGCGCGAGCGCGAGGCACAGGAGGAAGGCGCCCACTACTGCTCCGCGGGCGGCCTGCGCGGAGCGGTGGTGCCTTCCCTCACGATACGGACCACGGCACGCCGGAGCTCGGCGCCTTCGTCGTCGCCTCGCTCCTGCGCGTTGAGCGCGCTCACCCGCGACAACAGGGCCTGCGCGCGCGCGGTGTCGCCCTTCTTGCGATAGGCCTGGGACAGCGCGTACAGCGCGGGCGTGCTGGCCGGGTCGAGTGTGGTCGCCTTCTCGAGCTCCGAGATGGCGGCATCCGGCTCGTCCCGCTTCAGGAGGAGACGGCCGAGCTCCGCGTGCGCGGGCGCAAACGACGGGTTGGCGCGAATCGATGCGCGCAGGGCGGTCACCGCCTCCGCGGCCGCGGGGGAAGCCGCTTCCACGCCCGAGCGGAGCAGAGCCACCGCGAAGATGTAAGGCACGACGTGGTCCTTGCGCCGCGGCAGCTCCGCCCGCAGCACCTCGACCGCCTTCTCGGTCTGGCCGCCCTGGATCCACACCATGCCCAGCGCCGCGTAGGGGACGGCCTGGGCCGGCGCGAGCCGCCGCGCCGTCTCGAACTCCTTCTCCGCATCCGCCATGAGGCCCTTCATCGCGAGGAGGACGCCGCGCTGCAGCCGGAGGACCCAGGAATCCGGGAGCTCGCGGAGCCCGATGTCCACGATCTCGAGCCCGAGGTCGAAGTTGTCGTGCTCCACGCAGATCGTGGCGAGGTCCACGTAGTTCTCGGGGGCCTTGGGCTCCAGGCGCGTCGCCTGACGCAGCGCGTCGTAGGCCTCGTCGATGCGGCCGGCGCGCACGAGAGCGCGAGAGGCGAGGTTGTAGAGCTCGGCCGGCGCCTTGCCCTCCGTGATCAGCTCCTGGGCCACTCGGATGGCGCCCGCGTCGTCGCCCGCGTCCACGAGCATGAGGGCCTGGTTGAAGCCGGCCGCGTACGGATCCTTGTAGCCTTTGCGGGCGGCGCCGAAGAAGCGGGCCGCCTCCGCGTGCGCGCCCGCCTGGCCCAGTACCACCCCGGCGTCGAACAGGGCTGCCGGATCCGACGGGGGGATGCGCTCGAGCACGGCCCGGGCGTCCTTGGTACGACCCGCGGCCATCAGCGCGGCGCCGTAGTGCGCGGTCCAGACCGAGCTCTGTGCGAAGCGCGTCCCCGTCTTCTCGTAATGAGCGAGCGCCGTGGCCGTCTTCTTCGCGCGGTAATCGAGCTCGCCGAGATAGAGATGCACGATCTCGTCCGTGGGGGCCAGCTTCAGCGCCTGGGTGAAGTGCGCGCGCGCGTCCGCGTAGCGACCGGCGTCGTATTCGTTGACGCCGAGGTTCTTGAGGGCCGGGGAGAACGCGGGATCCAGGGCCAGGGCCTCGCGGAAGCGCGCGTTGGCGGCGTCGCGCCGCCCCGCGCCCGTGAGCGCGATGCCGTAGAGGTTGAGGGCCTTGAGGTCGCCGGGCGTCGCCGTGAGCTGCTGATCGAGCTGCGCGATGGCGGCCGTGAACTCGTGCCGGCCCACGTGAAAGAGCGCGCAGTCGTAGGGAGTCGGCCCGCACTCGGCGCCGATGGCGGGAGCGGGCAGCAGCGCCGCCGCCGCGAGGCCCCAGGCGATGCGGCGGAGAGTCCCCACGTCGGTCGATTCTACAGGAGGCGTCCGAGCGTCCGCTTCGCCTCGGGTACGCCCGCGAGGAACGCGCCCAGGAAGTAGACGACACCGTATACGGCGACGATCACTACCGCCGCCGCGATCGGATGCAGGAGCAGGCGCTCGCCCGCGGCCACGCTGAGATAGAGCCGGCCCGCTCCCAGCGCGGCCGCGGCCGCGACCATGGCGGAGGCCCACAACCGGAGCTGGAAACCGAGCGCGAGTTGGACACGCCCGATCTTGGACCCGAGCGCTTGCCGCAACAGCCAGAACTCCACCCAGCCCGCCAGTCCCGCCGACGCCGTCAGCCCGATGGCGCCGAGGCCGAGCGTGCCGCCCGCGATCTGCGGCAAGGGCACTCCCGCCGCCTCGAGGCCCGCCACCATGGCCGGGCGCAGCGGGAAGGCGAAGAGGTAACCGAGGGCGCCGGTGAGGACCACGCGGATGATCGCGAAGCGCAGCGGCGTGCGCGTGTCGCGGAGGGCATAGAAGGCCGACGAGTAGAGCCGTCCCAGGGTCGCGGCCAGGAGGCCCACCGTCGAGCCGATCAGGATGTACCAGACGTAGCGCGTGTCCTCGTCGCCGAACGCCCCTGTCCGGTACAGCGCGGCCACGAGCGTCCGTCCCAGCACCACGAACGCGGCCACGGACGGGATCACGAAGAACGCGATCTGCCGCAGCCCCCGCTCGAGCCGCACGCGCAGGGCGGCGAAGATCTCGTCGGGCGTCCCCACCGCCTGCGACATCTGGGGCAGCTCGGACGCGGCCACGGACATGCCGAACAGCCCGATGGGCAGAAGGTAGATGGTCTGCGCGTAACCGAGGCCGGACACCGCATTCGTGCCCAGGAAACTCGCGATCATCCCGTCGATGTACGCGCTCAGCTGCACGACGCCGCGGCTGATCACCACCGGCCCCAGGTTCCGGAAGACGGCGCGCACGGGCGCGAGCGAGGTGTCGAGGCCGAAGCGGATCTCCGGCGCGTAGCGGAACACGAACGGCACCTGCATGCCGAACTGGAGCACCGACCCCACCACCGCGCCCCAGGCCAGGGCGACGGCGAGCGGGTACTGGGCGAGCCGTCCGCCGAAGATCACGAGGGTGGCGATCATCGCGATGTTCCAGAATACGGGCGCCACGTAGGACAGGAAGAACTTGTGGTGGCTGTTCAGCACACCCAGGCACCAGGCGGAGAGCACGAGGAGGCCCACGCCGGGGAACAGGATGCGCACGATGCGGACGGTGAGCTCGCGGACTTCGCCCTGGAAGCCGGGGGCGACGAGCCCGATGATCACGGGCGTGGCCAGGACCCCGACGGCGACGATCAGGCTGACGGAGAGAGCCAGAAGCGTGGCCACCACTCCCGCCACGCGGCCCGCCGTCTCTTCGTCCTTCTCGGCCAGGAGCCGCGCGTAGACGGGAATGAAGGACGCGGAGAGCACTCCTTCGCCGAACAGGTTCTGCAGGAAGTTCGGGATGCGCAGGGCGGCCTTGAAGGCGCCGGCCGCGTCGGAGTTGCCGAGGTAGTGCGCGAAGACGCGCTCGCGCACCAGGCCCGCGATGCGGCTGAGCAGGATGCCGGCGGCCACGAAGACGGCGAACCCCGTCCGGCGCGCGGGCTTCCGCAGCGGCTCGGGTGCGGGCTCGGGATCTGGTATGGGCTGAAGGTCGATCGAGTCCACGCGGGACGGCCGCGACGGCCGTCCGGCTAGTGTGGCACGTCCGCGGCTCGCGTACGGTGGCGGCCACGAAGACGAACGCCCCGGAGCGGCGGTGCGACCGCCCCGGGGCGAGAACCGAACGGATGACGCTCTTCCCTAGAACTGCACCCGGCCCGACACCTGGATGATGCGGCCCGGGTTGGCCGCCGACGTCGAGCGCCCGAACAGGGGGTTCTGCAGGTCGTTGACCGGATTCTGCAGGTTGACGGTGTTGAACAGGTTGAAAGACTCGACCCGGAGCTGCAGGTCCGTGCGGCTGACCTTGAACGTCTTGATCAGGGCCAGGTCCACGTTGAAGTAGCGCGGTCCGTAGAACGTGTTGCGGCCGAGCGTGCCCACCTGTCCCAGCCCCGGCACGGGGAAGTCCGAGGCCTTGAAGACCCCGCTCAGGAACTCGTCGTTGCTGCCGCTGGTCCCGGTGCCGAAGGAAGGCGCGTTCGGACGGTCGAAGTTGGTGCCGTCCGCGTTGTAGTCGCAGCCGCTGTTGCCGACGATGACGCCGGCCGCGTTGCGCACGGGCACGAACCCCCGGCCGCAGAACACCGTGAACGGGCTGCCCGTCTGGGCGATGAGCACGCCGCCGACCTGCCAGCCACCCAGGATGGCCCTAGCGGCGCCGCTGGACGGGCCCGGGATCCGGTAGTTGAGCGACATCGCGAACTTGTGACGGATGTCGAAGTCGCCCGCGCCTTCGTCCTGATCGTCTGGACCGTAGGCGTCCGGCCGCTGCGTGGGCGTGGCCGTGCTCGAGCGGTCGGTGGTCTTGCCCAGCGTGTAGGCGAACCCGAGGTTCAGGTCGCGGCGCGTGACCCGGGCTCCCAGGGCCAGGCCGTTGTAGTGCGACTTGTCGATGGCCTGGGCGTAATTGATCTGGGAGAAGCCGGGCAGGATGCGGTCGAGCCGCCCGTCGAGCAGGTCCCCGTTGTAGCGGTTGATGTCCCAGCGCGTGTACTGGTTGCGGCCGCGCGAGCCGATGTAGTTCGCCTCCACCACCACGTATTGGCCGAGACCGCGCTGTACACCGAGGAACCAGCTGTCGGCGTACATCGTCGGGATGTTGCTGTCCACGGTGACGACGCCGGCCGTTCCGTTGAGGAGACCGCCGTACTGGTTGACGCCGGACGTGAGGCCGATGGGGTACGGATAGTTGTAGGGCAGCGTCGCGGACGTGCCGAAAGCGAAGCGCGGCTGCACGGGCTGGAAGACCGTGACGGACGCGCTGCCGAATCCGGGCAGGTTCTGGTGCTCCGAGTCCCAGATCTGGTTCGACATGCGCTCGTAGAACCGGCCCACTCCGCCCCGGACCGACATCACGCCCTTGTTGCTCGGATCCCAGGCGAAGCTCAGGCGCGGCGCGAGCGTGTGCTGGCCGCCGTCGAAGAGGCCGCCACCCAGGTAGTACTTCCGCTCCACCATATGCGCCGTCGCCACGTCGTTGCGCAGGTTCCCCGTCTGGTTGGGGAACTCGATGTTGGTCATGATGTCGTCGGACGCGTCGTAGATGTTGAGGAAGCCCTCGTAACGGAGGCCGCCGCTGAGGGTCAGGTTGGGCTTGACCTTCCATTCGTCCTGCACGTACGCGGAGATGGACTGCGTGCGATGGAAGCGCTTGATCGAGGCCGGCGGCGCGCCTGTGCGCGGGTCGATGGCGATCTGGCTCTCCACGCTCGGCCGGTCGTTCGCGAAGTCGAACACGCTGTCGAAGTTGAACGTCGGGCGCGTGATCGCGCGCGCGGAGTCGTTGTCCGCGTGCTCGCGCGTGTAACCGCCGCCGAACTTCATGGAGTGCGCGCCCCGCGTCCAGGTGACGACGTCCGACCAGTTGAAGTTGTTCTGGACGAAGACGTTCGGCCCCCAGCCCACCTGGTAGCCCTGGATGCCGGTCACGCTGATGCCGGGGATGTCGGCGTGCGTGTTGTAGAGCTGCCCGTAGGGACGGACCCACGAGAACTGCATCTCGTTCACGAGGTTCGAGCTCATGACCTTCGTGTAGTTCGTGTTGAGGTTGATGCTGTTGGTGGGTGAGTTCTCGGTGAAGCCCGGATAGACCTCGGGAGTGCCGAACCCGACCTTGTCCGTGGTCGTGCGGTTGAAGGACGCGTAGATGCGGTCCTTTCCGCCGTTGAAGTTGTGGTCGAGGCGGGCCGTCCACTGGAAGCCCTTGCGCGGAGACGTCTCGTTCCAGATGCCCTCGCCCGTCACCGGGAAGTTGCAGGCGATGGGACCGATCGGCGAGTCGACGGCGGTGGAGCCCGAGCAGCTCGACCCCAGGATCTGTCCCGCCGTGCGGAAGTTCCGGTCCGGGGTGAACGAGGCCGGGAAGTCGCGGGCCACGCGCGTGGACAGGTTGTTCGGCCGCTGCTGCTGCATGAACTGGATGAACTGCGGCGTCAGGATCGACCGCTGCGCGCTGACGGCGACGGTAGAGCGCAAGATGTCGCCGGAGACGAAGAAGAACGTCTTGTCCTTGCGGATCGGCCCCCCCAGGCCCCAGGAGACCTCCTTGCGGCTGAAGTCGGGGATGGTGCCGCCGGACTGCTTCTGGAAGTAGTCCTTGGACTGCATGGAGTCGTTGGTGTAGTACCCGCCCGCGCTGCCGTGGAAGTCGTTGGCGCCGCTCTTGGTGATCACGTTCACCAGCACGGAGCTGTTGCGGCCGTATTGGGCGGAGAAGTTGTTCACGAGGACGCGGACTTCTTCCACGGTCTCCGCGTTCGGGTTCACGTTGGCGACGCCGCTGCGCTGGCTGGAGCTGACCGTCGAGGAGTCGACCAGGAAGTTGTTCGACTCCGCGCGCCCGCCGTTCGCGTTCATGCCCACGCCGAACTCGTTGTTGTAGATGTCCGCGTTGGACTGGGCATAGGACTGGGAGCCGCCCGTGACCTTGCCCGTGACGCCCGGGGCCAGGACGACGAGGTTGAAGAAGTTCCGGCCCACGAGCGGAAGCTCCTTGATCTGCTGCTCCTCGATCAGGCGGGAGACGCGCGCCTGCGAGGTCTCGACCAGCGGCGCTTCGGCGGTGACGTTCACCTCTTCCGCGGTCGTGCTGCCCACCTCGAGAGTCACGTTCACGGCGCGCGTCTGCGTGGACTCGAGCCGCACGTGCTCGCGCGTCCAGTTCTTGAAGCCGGTGAGGCTGACCTTGACCGTGTACATGCCGCCGGGCAGGGCGGGGAACCGGTAGTAGCCCGCCGAGGTCGTCAGCACGTGCTGAGTGACGCCGGTGGCTTCGTTCGTCGTCGTGACGGTGGCGCCCGGAACGACCGCCGCGCTCTGGTCCGAAACCGTGCCCTCGAGCGTGCTCGAGTACTGAGCCCAGACGCACGGGCTGACCAGGCCCAGGACGAACAGCAGTGCGCTTGTGAACAGGAGTCTCTGGCGAATCGGCATCGAGTGCCCTCCTTGACCAGCGTCTGACCGTTCCACTTCGCGAGGATGCTATATGATATATGATCTATATGAAATGTCAGTGTCACTTGTCAAGCGATTTATGAGACACAGCTCCAAGTGGTTGGACCGAATCGTCTTATTTGGTAGGACTTCCTATGCGCGAACGCTGGCGGCTGGAATTCTAGTGAGGAGGTTCCGGAACTCTCCGACGTTTTCGGCGCCGATCGTGAAGCAGTCCAGGACGTCCTGGGCCAGCGCGAACTGAAGCGCTTCGTCGACCCGGGAGCGCAGCGCCCCGGCGCCGAGGATCTTCATCCCGATGACGCCCTTCCCCTTCTGCTTCATGGTCCGCAGAACCGAGATGACGGTCTCGGGATCGGCGTCCATGGAGGCGCCCACCGGGTTGAGCCGGGCCAGGTCCACCTCGACCCAGTCCGTCTGGGAGGCCGTCTTCAGCGCCCCCAGCGTATGGCAGGACACGCCGTGAGTGCGGATGATCCCCTTCTGCTTCGCCTCCGACAGCACGGCCATCGCCCCCGCCTTCTCCTGCGGCCAGGTCGCGCTCTGCATGTTGTGCAAGAGCACGATGTCGAGGTAGTCGGTGCCGAGCTCGCGGCGGAAACGATCGAGGTCCGCGCGCATCTCCGCTTCGGAGGTCGCGTGCGTCTTGGTCAGGATCGTGACCTGGTCGCGCTTGATCGACTGCAGGGCCAGCCGCGCGTGGGGATGGGTCCCGTATTGGTCGGCGAGATCCCAGAAGTGCACGCCGTTGTCGATGCCGTCTAGGAGCAGGTCGGCCAGCCCGCGCTCCCCCAGGCCGCGCGTCTGGTTCGACTGCTTGCCGACGCCGCTGGTGCCCGTGCCCTGGGCCAGGCGCGTGACGCGCAGGCCGCTCGGGCCCAGGGTCACGACGTCCTGGGCCTGCTTCTTCTTGTCCGCGGCGTAGAGGGGGTAGGGAAACCGATTCAGACCGAGCAGGGTGGCGCCGGCGGCGATCGTGCCCCGGCGCATGAAGTCGCGACGCTGCATCACGTCCTCCCTTCGCGCCCCCGACCTCGGAACGTTAACACGGCCGACGAGCGCTTCAGCCCGCGGGCGCGATGATCCAACGTCCTGGACCCGTGACGTCGATCCCGTCCTTCAGCTCGGAGCCCAGGCGAATCGTCTCGCGTCCCGCGCCGTCGGTCAGGCGGTAGAGCCGGTTCTCGTCCACCGTGAACCACTCCGGCCATTCGTTGAGCCGCACGTAGTCACGGTCGAAGTTCAGCGTCCGCTTGTGCCGCGCGTAGTCGAGGTGCAGGCGGCCCTTCCAGCGCGCGGGCGCGTCCAGGGAGACGAAGAGCCGCGCCCCGTCCCGCACCGCGCCCAGCTTCACGCCTTCTTCCCAGCCGTCCAGGTAGGCGCCCTGCGTCTTCCACATCGCGTAGAGGAGGAGCGTGCGCGACCAGTTCCCGTCCCCGTACCAGCGCTCGATGGTGCCGTCCGGCTGCTGGAACGCGATCAGCGTTTTCGTCTCCGACTCGATCCAATCGATCGCCTCCGGCACCGGCTCACGGGCCACGAGGTAGAGCGCGCTCTCGATCGCGTCCGCGTAGCCATCGTGGCTCCCGTTCTCCCAGTCGTGCCCCCGGTACTTCGGGAGGTTCGTGAGCACGCGGCGCACGGCGTCGCGGTACTTCGCCTCCCCCGTCACCATGTAGTGGGTGTAGACCGCGCCGTAGACGTAGCCCCAGTTGTCGGAGAGCCTCTGTTCGCGCGGCTGGAGGTCGGAGGCGCGGATGTCGTCGTAGAGGAGGCCGTCCGGGTTCGCGGAGGCGAGGATGCGGTCGAGCATGCGGCCGATGGGCGCGCGCCAGGACGTGCCGCGCGGCCGGCCTTGCGCGCTTTCCAGCGCTTCGAGCAGCGTGAGCCCGACCACGATCTCGTTCCCGTGGTCGCGCAGGCGCATACGATCCGGTCCTTCGTGTTTCTGGAAGTCCCAGGTGTAGCCGGGCAGGTCGTGGTTGCGAGGCAGGACCTCTTCGACGTACGCATCGCCGATACGTTCGGCCCAGGCCAGGAAACGCGGATCGCCCGTCATGGGCGCGAGCCGCACGAGCGTCTGCAGCACGTCTCCGTTGAGCTCGGCCCCGGTGTCGGGCAGCTTGCCGAACGCGCTCTCGACGGGCGCGTGTTCCATGAGGGCCGCCGTCATGTCCGCCATCCGGTAGAACCAGGGCGTTCGCCCGAGCAGCTCGGTGACGGCGAGGAGGCCGTCCTTCGCGTACTCCGCGGCGCCGAAGAGGCTGGGCGGCCCGAGCTTGCCCGTCTTGAGCTCGAGGTTGCCCGGGATGCCGTCGCCCGTGTCGGTGTAGCGGATCTCGTTGCGCAACATGTCGCGCAGGCGCCCGTCGTAGAGCGCGCGATCCGTGAAGAACGCGGTGGCCAGGAGGTACGGATAGTTGTCGGCGCCGGAGTTGTGCGGCGTGTAGAGGTCGAGAGGCGCGGTCGTGCGCTTGACCCCGGGCAGGTAGTCGGGAAGCAGGAGCGTCCGCGGGTCCGCGTACGCGAGCCACGCCTGCATCATCCGCCGCGTGCGGCGGAAGACCTCCTCGGAGCGGACGCCGTTCTCGGCCGCCGTCCGGAACCGCTCGTCCGAGGGCGGCTCGGCGGCGACGGACGAGCGGCCGATGAGAACGACCGCGCACAGCGACGAGGCCAGAAGGAGTCTCCGCATGGCCCGACGATAACGGACCTCCCGGCCCGTTGCGAACGCAAGCGTCCGCGGCGTCCGCTCAGGGCTTCGCGCGCACCGTCGCCGTGACGTCCGCGTCCCACTTGTACACGTTCTTGCTCCCGTCCTTGTTGGGATAGCCCTCGCCCTCTCCCTTGAGCTTCGCGTGGATCACGGAGCCGGGCTTGAGGTCGCCGCTGAAGGCGACGGGGCCGCAGCCCTTGGAGAATGCGTTCCAGTCGAAGATCCCGACCCCGGCGTCGAAGTGCCAGAAGTTGATGTGGCACGACTCGAAGGACGCGAGGTCGGCGCGCGTGGCGCCGTCCTTGAAGCTGAGGTTGAAGGTGACGTTCGGCGCTTCGAAGACGCCGAAGATCGCGCCGCCGCCCTCCATGGCGCGCGCCTGCTCCTTGGGATTGGGGTCCGTCTTGTAGAGCCCGAAGGACACGTGGCCCTTGCCGTCGATCCAGGCCAGGCCGTGGGTGAAGTTGATGGTCTGCGCATTGGCGGCGATGGTCGCGGTGTAGGTGTCCGCGGCCCGGGCGGGCGCGCTGGCGACAAGGGCGGCGCCCCCGAGCAGCAGGGAGAGGCGGAGGCCGTGTCTGGTCATGGTCGAGGCTCCTTCGTTTTCGATGGAATCGGCGTTCACTCACGAGGAGTCGTGGCGCCGCCCGGTGTTACCGGGGCGGAAAGCGGGCCGGTAACACGGCGACCGCTACGCGCTCCTCGTCCCCAGGCCGCGCCACGGGGGCGCCTCCGTCCGAAGGAGACCGCCAATGAAGGCTCTCGCCGCCCTCATGCTCGGCGCCGGCCTGACCGTCGCCGCCTTCCCTTCTCCGAGCGGGGCGGAGACGCTGCGCATCATGGGAGACGAGGCCATGGGCCTCACCACCTCCGTCACCGGGGACGGCTCGGTCACGAAGGTGGCGATCGCGTCCTTCGACGGCCTGCTCGCCGATGTCGAAGGAGGCCATCGCGTCCTCGGGCGCGCGCAGTTCACGATGACGATGGTCACGAGCGGCGACGAGCTGCGGAGCGCGCGGATCACCTACACGCAGTCCGGCCGGCGCGCCCAGTCCGTCACCATCACCATCGATCCCTGCTGGCTCCAGCTCTCGAACGAGCGCGACTTCACGGCCGAGGACTTCGGGGCGGACGTGCGCGAGGAGATCGAAGAGGCCCTGCCGCCGGGCGCGCTCGATCCGACCGTCAGCAAGTGGCTCGAGCAGCGCCTGGCCCTCCTCGCCGCCCGCATCGCCGTGGCCAACCTCAAGGCCGGCGTGGTGCTGATGCCGCCGCGGTCCTAGGCGGATCGGCGTCACCCATGGCCACGAACCCCGCCCAGTAGAAGGGATGGCGCTCGTCCGGCCTCCGGAGCTGGGCGAGCGCGGCCAGGCGCAAGGCTTCCGCGGGTGTGCGTCCCGTGCGCAGCGCGCGGTGGAAGGCGAGCATGAGACGGCTCGTGCTCGCCGCCTCCACCTTCCACTGGCTGGCCACGGTGGCGGGACAGCCCGCCACGAAGAAGGCCCAGCTCATGCCGATGAGCCCCTCGCCCGCGCCCGACTGGCCGCGGCCGGTCTCGCAGGCGGAGAGCACGGCCAGCTCGCTGTCCAGGGTCAGATCCAGGATCTCGCGCGCCTCGAGCAGACCGTCGTCGCCTTCTCCGGGGCGAGGCGCGGCCAGGACGAGCTGCGAGTAGAGAGGGCTCGCGTCGTCGAGCAGGCCGTGGGTCGCGAAGTGGAGAACCCGGTAGTGGGCGGCCTCCTGCTTGAGCCAGGACTCGCGCGCCTCCGCCCCCACGCGCACCGCCGAGGCCTGCGGATCGTACAGGCGCGCGATCTCGCGCACCTGCGCTTCCGCTTCGGGCAGCGGCTGCAGGTCGGACATCAGGGCCGAGGGGGTGCGGCGGCGCGCGGCCGCGCCCAGATCGGGATTGCCGAGGGCAAGCAGCGCGCGGCCCGGGGACGCGGGCGCGCGGGGATGCACTCTCATGTCGCGCAGGACCGAGAGGGAAGGCGCATAGGAGATCGTGACGTCTTCGATCAGGTAGCGTCCACCGGGCGAGCGCAGGGCCTGGAAGGGCATCTCCCAGAGGGCGCCGTCCGGCACGAGCACGATGTGCCGCGCGCCGCGCAGGTCGTCGCGGGCGGGCGCGAGCAAGGCCCGGTACAGGCGGGTCGCGGTGGCGTCGAACTCCAGGTCGCGCCGGGCGAGCCGGTCGCGGAGGTCGCGGGCCAGCCCCACGATCTCGGTCGTGCGCCCGTCGAGGCGGTGAACGGACAGGACCGGGTCCCCCGCGGGTCCGGTGCGCAGCGCGAACACGTGGCCGCGCTCCCCCGCCAGCGAATACTCCAGGAGCACCGTGCTCCCGTCCGGAAGGAGCCCGCGCACGTCCTCGCGGGCCAGGAGCGGAGAGTCCCCCCTCTGGACCCGCAGCTCGGCGTGCGCGGCGTATTGACGCGCCCGCCAGTTCTCGAGGGCGAGCCGCCGCGCCGTGCGCGCCTCCTCGAGCGATCTCCGTCGCGCGGCGTCCGGCGGCGCCTGCAGGAGCAGCGCGCGGAGCTCCGCGTTCACGCTCACGACGGCGGCTTCCAGCCGCGCCTCTTCGTCCTTCTCCGGCTTCGTGAGGGCGGCGCCGATGGCCGTGCGCCCGCCCGCCAGCACGTCGAGCAGCACGCGCCCCTTGCTGCGCTCCGCCACCGCCAGCGCGTCCCATCCTCGACCGCCGTCGGCCAGCAGCGACACCAGCTCCTGGTAGGGCGCGACGTGCGGGATCAGGAAGGCGGCGCGATCGGAGTCCGGGCCCACGGCGTGCGCACGCAGCTCCTCGACCACGGCCACCGCCTCGCGCAGCGAGGCCTCCGCCCCGTCGGGCCGGGCGAGCGCGCGTTGCGCCTGGCCCTCGACCATGAGGGCGGGCCAGAGCTCCTCGAGGAGTCCGGCCTCCCGGGCCACTCCGGCCGCGAGCCGAGCCTGATCGAGGGCCTCGCCCGCCTGGCCGTCCTCCAGGCGCAAGGCGGCGATCTCGCGACGCGTGCGCGAGATGAGCGGCTGCTCCTCCATCCCCTGGGCCGTCTCCAGGCAGCGCTGCAGCAGCGCGAGCGCGCGCGGCCGGTCGCCGAGCCGCGAGTGGACCTCGGCCAGGTCGGCGGAGACCCAGGTGACCACGGAGAGCCGATGGGACTCCTCGGCCAGGGCCAGCGCGCGCTCGAGGGCGGACCGCGCCTCCGCCAGCCGTCCGAGCTCGAGGAGGACCTCCCCTTCCGCCTCCAGCGCGTCGGCCATGAACTGCTTCTCGCCCTGCTCGGACGAGATCGCGTAGGAGCGGCGGAAGGAATCCAGCGCTCGCAGCGGCGCGCCCTGGGCGCGATAGACGTTGCCGATGTTGACGAGGGGCGACGTGAGCTCGCTGCGCGTGCCCGACGCTTCCGCGATCCGCAGACAGTGCTCGTACGCCTCCAGCGCGGCCCCGTAGTTCCCGAGCACCAGGTGGCAGACGCCCAGGTTGTTGTACGCGTTCACGGCCGCGCCCATGGTGCCGGCGGCCTCCGCGGCGTCCCGCGCCCGTTCCAGGTGCGGAATGGCTTCGCCGCAGCGGCCGAGCGCGCCCAGGGTGGTCCCGATGTTGAACTGGGTGCGGCCGATCCATTCCGCGTCACGCAGGCCCTCGAAGATCGCGAGCTCACGCTGGAACAAGTCGAGCGAGGCCGCGTACTCACCGCGCATCCGGCGCGCCGCTCCGATCGCGCCCAGGACCCGGCCGACCGCGGCCATGTCCGAGGCCCCCTCCGCTTCGCGCTGCGCGCGCTCGAGCCAGGGCAGCGCCTCCGTGGGCCGGCCTTGGAAGCGCTCGACGTTCCCCAGCCCCTCCAGGGCGCGGATCCGCGTGTCGGGATCGTTCGTGGCCTCGCCCACGCGCAGGGCGAGCCCGTAGGCTTCTGTCGCGGGCGCATAGCGGCTGGCCAGGTAATGGACGCGCGCGGCCGCGTTCAGCTCGTGGCCGAGGCCAGCGGTGACGACGGCGCGGTGCGTCTCCAGCCACCGCTCGCGGGCGGCGGCATCCGGCTGGGCCAGGAGCTCGGTGGCCAGCGCCTTGTCGTCGGGGGCGGTCTGGGCTCTCCCGTTGGAGGCGAAGAGGCCCAACAGCACGATCGCGGCGGCGATACGCACGCGGGATGATACGGCGGGTCCGGCCCGTCCGCCTGCCTACGGGCGCCGGCAGTCCCGGCGGTGCCCCTCTTCCAGGATCGCGATCATCTTCTCGTCCTTCTTCGCCTCGGCGTGCTCGCGCATAGCCCGGGTGACACAGGCGCCTCCTTCCACGAGCGCGGCGGCCACGTCCCGGTCGTTCGCCTCGACCGCGATCTCGAGCGGGGTCTTGCGATCGATTCCGCTGTGGCGGTTCACGTCCGAGCCGTGCTCCAGCAGGGCCCTCACCACCGCCGCGTTGCTCACGCGGGCGGCGATGTGCATCGGCGTGTCGCCCGCGCGGTCCTCGGCGTTGACGTGCGCTCCCGCGCCCGCCAGGTCGCCGACCACCGTGCTCGACGAGGCCTTGACCGCGTACATGAGCGCGGTCCAGTTCTTGTCCTGGGCGTTGTGCAGGTCGGGTAGGGCCCCCGCCTCGAGCAGCGCGCGCACGGCGCCGCTCGCGCTCGCCTGGGCGGCCCGCATGAGGGGAGTGAATCCGCCGCGCGAGACATGATCCACGCGGGCCCGGGCGGCGATGAGCGCTTCCACCGCGTCCGACTTCCCTCGGCGCGCGGCATAGAACAGCGCCGTTTCGCCGTCCTCATCTTCGGCATCGACGTCGCGCGAGAGCTTCAGGACCCGCTGCACGACGGGTGCGCTCCCGCCGCTGGCCGCGGCCATCAACAGCGTGCCGCTCGACCGGCTGCGCACGCGCGTGTCCGCGCGCGCGGTGAGGAGCTGGTCCACCACGCTCGCGTGGCCCTCGCCCGCGGCGACGAGGAGCGGCGTCTGGCCGCTCTTGTCAGCGAGCTCGAGGTTCGCCTTTTTCTCCAGGAGGAGGGCGACGATCTCGGGCTTGTCGTGGCGGGCCGCCTCCCACAGAGGCGTCTTGCCGTCCTTGTCCGCGAGGTTCGGATCCGCCCCCGCCTCCAGGAGGGCGCGCGCGACGTCGGTGCGCCCTTCCTGGGCCGTGCGCAGGAGCCCCGTGCGGCCGTCCTTGTCCTGTGCGTTCGCGGTCGCGCCCTTCGTCATGAGATCGCGGACCTGGGCCAGGTTTCCCTTGCCCGCCGCCTTCACCAGGTCCGATGCGAGCTTGCCGGGATCGGAGCCGGCGCCCGCGGATGCGGCGGAACAACAGGCGATGAGAACGGCGATCGACCGGTTCATCTTCACCGAGGGCCTCCACTGAGGGCGGTTTCGATTTCCGCGGCGAGCCAGACCGCCGCGCCGTGCCCGCCGAGGCGGGGCGAGAGCATGAGGGGGATCCACGACCCCTCGACCTGGGCCATGACCGTGTCCTCGGCGGCGAAGACGCGCCGGATCCGTGCCGGCGAGAACGCGGGGTCCGGTCCGAGCTTGCCGATGCGCAACGTTCCCGGGCCCGCATCCACCGCGCGCACGCGCGTCCAGACGCGATATACCGCCGCCAGTGCGAGCGAGGCCCCCAGCAGTGCGGCCTGCCCGAGGTACGCACGGAGGAGGGTCGAGAGCTGCGCCAGCGTGGCGAGCTCCGGATGGGAAGCCCACCATCCGGGATCGACGGCGGCGACGGCCGCCAGCAGGACCAAGGCGAGCAGGAAGAACGGCGCATTCCAGGCCGGGCGGTAGCCGACGAACAGCCCCCCGCCGGGACGCCGCTCGATCCGCGCGCCCGCCGGCGGCGCGGGCATGTCGTCGACGGCGAACGGCAGGTTGGGCCGCGTCTGGAAGGCCCAGGCGCCCCGGGCCGCGACCCGGCTCCAGGCGCTGGGCTGCGAAACGGATGCGGCTTCCGTCTCCGCCTCCAGCGCGAAACCCTTCGTCCAGATGCGCGTGTTGAGCTCCAGCTCCTCCACGATCGCGCGGGCGCTCTCGAAGAGGGCCGCGAAGCCGCGGACCTCGTCCCAGGCTTTTTCGCCGCCGAAGGCGAGCGCCTCGAACGCGCCCTTTCCGTTGTCCGTCGCGACGAAGACGCGCCGGCGATCGAAGGCCGCGTACAGGGGACGGCCGACCGTGCGGGCGAGATCGACGAGCCGCTCCATGGTGTTCGGAGTCAGGACGTAGCGCGCCTCGATCGGGTCGCTCGCGTAGACGGAGAAGAGCGCGGCGAACTCGGGGCTCTCCAGGCCTACCGCCGCCAGCCCGCGATTGAGGACCAGGGCCTGGGGCGTCTGGCCCGCGGGCAGGACCACCGTCCGTCCCACGAGAGAGCGGTTGAATTCCGCGTGGAACAGGAGGCCTTCGAAGCCGCTCCGGAGATCGCCCCGGCGGGTGATGCCCGCATGCACGTCGCCCATCGCGAACGGCGTGCGGCCGGTGGTCCCGCGCACGAGATCGTCTCCTCTATAGGCGATCTCGTCGTGGAAGAGGCCGCTCGCATCCAGGACCGAGCCGGCCAGGGCCAGGTCGGGATCGTAGGAGGCGCCGGGAAGGACCCGGGCCACGATGCTCGCGACGACGCGATGTTTGAAGAGGGCGCGGAATCCGGCGCCGCCGGCCATGTAGATGGGGCCGCGGACCGTGACCACTGCGACCGACGGAATGAGGATGGCCACGCAGACGAGGGACGGCCAGAACGCGCCGAAGGCCAGCAGCAGCACGGCCCCCGGGAACGTGAGCAGGATGGCCGCGAGCGGATAGAGGCCGTATTTGCCCAGCCGCGCGAGGGAGGCGGCGTGCCGGGCCAGGAAGGGGTGGACCTCGAGATCGAACCAGGCGCGCAGGTCGGCTTCCGACGTGATGGGTGTGTCGTTCGAACGAGCCAGGGCGGACATCGCGTGCCTAGCGGGACAGCAGGGCGGCGACGTCCACGCGGCCGCGCTCGGCATCCGGCGTTTCCAGGACGGGCTTCCGCTGGAAGCTCAGGAGGCCCGCCACCGCGCTCGCCGGGAAGGACTCCACGGCGTTGTTCAGCGCCGTCACCGCCGCGTTGTAGGCGCGGCGCGCGGCCGCGATCTGCGATTCCACCTCGACCAGCGTCCGCTGTAGATGGTCGAACTGCGCGCTGGCCTTCAAGTCCGGATAGGCCTCGACCGCCACCAGGAGCTGGCGCAAGCCTTGCGCGATCTGGCCGTCCAGCTCCACGCGCCGGTCCGCGCTCCCGGCCGAGAGCGCCTGGGCGCGCAGCGCGGTCAGGCTCTCCAGCAGCGTCCGCTCGTGCTTCATGTACGAGCCCACCGCCGCCACCACGTTGGGCACGAGGTCGAACCGGTTCTTGAGCTGGGCGTCGAGGGCGCCGAACGAGTTCTCGGTGCCGTTGCGCAGGCGGACCAGCCGGTTGTAGGTCCAGATGGTCAGGACGGCCACGAGCGCGGCCGCGGCGATCGCGCCGGCGAGGATCGGAGACATCGCGGTTCCTCCTTGCCCTCGAAGGGGCCTGTGACCGAGGAGCCGCGAGCGGCCGCCGTGTTACCGCGTGTCTTTGGGCCTCGCCGGGCGCAACCTGGCCAGGGACGCACGGAGGCGATCGACTTCGGGAGCGCCCGGGTTGTCCGCCGCCAGCGCCCCCAGCTCCGCCTCCGCGTCGTCGAGCAAACCGGCCTCCACGAGCGCGATGACGGCGACGAGATGCGAGGCGGGCGCCTGGGCCCGGCGCGCTTCGACTTCGGCCAATACATCCGCGCCCGCGACCGCGAACCGGGCCTCCGGCGCCGGTGGCGCGGGCGCGGTGATGCGCCGGCCGCCTGCGAGCGCGGTCACCTGCCAGAGGTAAGTGCGGCCCCGTGTCAGGGACTTGGCGGGCGTCCATTCCGTGGCCGCGATCGGACCGCTCGCAAGCTGCTTCCGCAAGTCCTGGTCGAAAACGGCGACCTCGTACGTGGCGGCCCCCGGGTAGGCGGACCAGCGCAGCGTGGGCGCGTCCGCGCTCACGCGCGTCCCCAGGGGCGACCGCGGTCCGAATGTGGCCGCCGTCTCCGGCCCCATCAGGGTCCCGGGCCCGGACATCAGCGCGCCCAGGCCGCGGGGGGCGGGCAGCGTGCCCTGCCGCGCGGCGCCGACCGCGTCCCGCATGGCCGGATCGAGACGCGACAGGTCGCCGTCCTTCAGCGTAGCGACGACGACGGGGGATGGAGACGCCGCCGGTGGCGGCTCCATCGGCGGACGGCGCCACAGGATCACCGCCGCCGCGGCGATGGCCGCCGCCGCGGCCAGGGCGGCGAGAGGCAGGCGGCGAGCCCGTGCGTGCCGTGCTCGCGCCATCTGCGCCTGCAGCGCCCGCAGGTCCTCGACTTCCTGGCGCAGCACGGGATCCGAATCCATCCGCTCCTCGAAGAGGGCGCGCTGCTCCGAGTCGAGGCGGTCTTCCACGTACGCGGCAAGGTCGTCGAACGAAGGGGCCTCCGCCCGCGAGAGCCGGATCTCGTCTCGGAAGAACCCCTCGAGCTGGCGTTTTGGATCCTGATTCATGCCCAGAGCCCTCGCCCCCCACCGGGAGAGCAGTCCCTGCGGTGAAGAGTGCCAGAACCCGTCCGTGCTACCACGGGCCCTCCTTTTGCAGACGCCGCGCCAGCCGCTCGCGGGCGCACTTGCGCAGGTTGATGACCTGGCGGCGGGTCAGGCCGAGCGTGCCGGCGATCCATTCGTCGTCCCGGGGCAGGCTGTCCCACAGCTCTCGGAGACGGGACTCGGACATCTCGAGGGCCTGGGCCAGCTCGGCCACGGTCGCGGTCTCCGTGATCGGGAAGAGGCCGATCATGCCGCGGCCCTCGGCGTCGCGGAGGTTGAGGAGGAGCGCCGCACGCTGGCGCGGCGGCAGCTCGCGGATCTCGGACCAGAGCCGGCCCAGGAAGGCGCGCTGATGGAGAGCCTCCTCCGCGGACGGAGCGGGATCCACGACCTCTCGCGCGGGCGGCGCGTCGCCATCGTCTTCACGCGACGACGGCGGATCGTCCGAGATGCCGAGGATCGCGGCCAGGGCGTCCACGAGATCGTCGAAGCGCGCGGGTCCGGGAAGGCCCGCCACCAGCCCGTGTACGAGGTCGGGAAAGGCAGTGGGCGCGACCCGTGTGCTGGCCTCGGCCAGGTGCCGTGACGAGGCCGGCTCCCACGCGCGCCCCCGACGCGGTGCGGATGCGCAGAGCCACAGGCGCGAAGGCTCTTCCCAGAAGGCGAGGCGCGGATCGCGCGTCAGCACATAGCGGGTGCGGCTGCGCAGGCGGGCGCGCTGGGGAGATCTCTCGCGCAGGAACGCGTGGCAGGCATTGTGCGCGATCACGGCGACGTAGCTGGCGAAGGCGCGGATCGGCTCTTCCGAGGGCCCGCGTTCGCGCAGGGCGCGCAGGTGCGCGGCCAGGCGCAGCAGCACGCCGGCATGGACGTCGTCGAGATCGTCCTTGGCGGGCCCGCGCAGGTGTCCGCGGATCACGTCCCAGGCCAGGGGCGAAGCCTCGCGCTCCAGGAGCTCGCCCAGGCAGCGCCGGGCGGACTCGTCGTCCGTGGCCCTCAGGTAAGGCCGGAGAACGGGGTCGGCGTCGCGATCGACCGCCGGCGGCAACGGTGTGAGGTTCGAAGTGGCGCTCATCGCGCCGGACCCGCCTTGCTCTCCAGCTCCGCCCAGCGCGCATAGAGGCGCTCGACCTCGACGCGCGCGGTCTCGAGATCGGTGTAGCGCGCGTGCAGGGCGGCGGCATCGGAGGCGATCGCGGGATCCGCGGCCGCGCGCTCGGCCGCGGCCATGCGTTCCTCCGCGGCCAGGATGGCGGACTCCATCTGCTCCCATTCGCGCTTCTCGCGATGCGAGAGTCCCTTGTCACGCGTGGCGGGGCGCGCCGCTTCCGCCTTCGGCGCGGCCGTCGCGCGCGGCGTGACCGCCGCCGCGTCGCGGTCCATCTCCCACTGCGCGTAGTCGGCGAAGAGCGCGGCCTGGCCGCCGGGCCGGCCGAGGGCCAGGATGGCGGTGGACACGCGGTCGAGGAGGAACCGGTCGTGCGTGACCAGGACGAGCGCGCCCGGGAACTCGGACAAGGCCTCCTCGAGGACTTCGAGCGTCGGGATGTCGAGGTCGTTCGTCGGCTCGTCCAGGATGAGGAGGTCCGCGGCCTGCAGCATGAGCCGCGCGATCAGGATGCGCGCCTTCTCGCCGCCGGAGAGACGGCCGACGGGCGTCTCGAGCTGCTCCCCGCGGAAGAGGAAGCGCTTGGCCCAGCCCGCGACGTGCACCTGGCGCCCCTGGTACACGACGGCGTCGCCTTCCGGGGCCAGCGCGCGCTTCAGGCTGAGTGACGGATCGAGGGTGTCGCGCTCCTGCTCGAACACCACGACCTTCAGGTTGTCCGCGCGCTCGATCTCCCCCACGTCGGGCGGCAGCACGCCCTCGAGCATCTTCAGCAGCGTCGTCTTGCCGCTGCCGTTCGGCCCGAGGAGGCCCAGCCGCATCCCCGGGGTCAGCGCGAGGTCCAGCTCGCGCACGATGGTCTTGCCCCCGAGCTCCTTGCCCACTCCACGCGCGGCCAGGAGCCGGCGCGTGCGGCGGCCGGAGGCGGCCAGCGCGATGCCGGCGGCGGCGCGGGACTCGGTGACGCGCGCGCGTGAATCCGCCAGCTCGTCGATCTTGCGATGCGCTTCCTTCACCCGGGCCTGCGCCTTCGTCGTGCGCGCGCGGGCCTTGCGCCGCAGCCACTCCACCTCGCGGTGCACGATGTTGGCCAGCGACTCCTGGTAGGCCGCTTCGCTCCTCAACACCTCGTCGCGCTTCTCGAGGAACGCGCTGTAGTTGCCCTCCGCCTCCAGGAGCCCGCCCGCATAGGCGCGGCTCAGCTCGAGCATGCGCGCGGTGACGTTCTCCAGGAAGTAACGATCGTGGCTCACCACCGCGTACGCGCGAGGGTTCGTGCGCAGGACACCTTCCAGCCAGAGGATGCCCTCGACGTCGAGATGGTTGGTGGGCTCGTCCATGAGCAGGATGTCGGGCGCGCGGACGAGCTCCCTCACGATGGCCAGGCGCTTCTTCCATCCGCCGGACAACGCGCGCACGTGCTGCTCCAGGTCCTCGAACCCCGCGCGTCCCAGGGTCATGGCGGTCAGGCCCGCAGCTTCATGCGGATCGCCCGCGTGCGCGGCCGCGATCACGCTCTCCACGGTCTCCCTCTCGGCGAAGACGGGATCCTGGGCGACGTAGCCGACGGTGACCTGGCGGCGCAGCGACCGCGTGCCGGAGTCCGGCGTCTCCAGCCCGGCCAGGATCTTGAGGAGGGTGGACTTGCCGGAGCCGTTGGGACCGATGAGCCCGACGCGATCGCCCTCGAAAAGGCCGAGAGACAGGTCCTCGAAGAGGGGCCGGCTGCCGAAGGCCTTGCTGATCCCCTCGCAGCTCAGGAGGAGGGGGCCGCTCATCGGCGCCGCCCCCGCCGGCGCGGAGCGGCGGCCAGCAGGGCTTCCTTTTGCGCGCGCGTGAGGGCCTTGATGCGCAGCTCCTCCTTCAGGGCCCGGCTCCAGGTCATCAGCCGCCGCTTCCAGACGAGCACGATGGGCAGGCGCGAGCGCGTGTACTTCGAGGCCTTGCCCAGGCGGTGCCGCTCCAGGCGTTGCGCGAGGTCCTTGGCGATGCCGGTGTAGAGGGAGCCGTCGCGGCACCGGAGCATGTAGATGAACGGCACTTCAGCGGGCCGCGATCAAGAGACCCAGAGTAGCACCGCGAATGCGACCACCGCCCCCGTCACCACGTGCCGCAGCCAGCGGCTGCCCGTGAGGACGGCGAGGCGCACGCCGGCCACGCCGCCGGCCAGGCTGCCCGCGGCCAGGGCCAGCCCCGAAGACCAGTCCACATGGCCGTGCCAGGCGAAGACGAACGCGGCGGCGCAAGTGAGCAGGCCAATGACGAGCACCTTGATCGCGGTGCCGCGCAGAAGATCGATGCCCGCCGTCGTCGTCACCGCGACCATCAGGAAGCCCACTCCCGCCTGCACGAAGCCGCCGTACACGCCGGTGAGGAACAGGCTGATGGCGACGCCGGGCGAGAACGGCGAGCGCACGGTGGTGGCGCGGATCTTCTCGAGCGGGTCGACCAGGGTCCAGAGCGTCACCGCGACCATGAGCACGGCCAGGAGGCGGCGAAAGGCGCGATCGTCCACGTCCAGGGCCAGCCAGGCGCCGAGGAGCGCTCCCGCCACCGCGGGCACGGTCGCCCGCAGCGCCCAGGGCCAGTCGAGCACGCGGTGGCGATGGAATCCCCAGATGCCGCTCGCGTTCTGGGCGATGACGCCCAGGCGATTGGTCCCGTTCGCGTCCACGGAAGGCGCGCCCAGCAGGATGAGGACGGGCAGGGTCAGGAACGAGCCGCCCGCGGCCACGATGTTGACGATCGAGGAGACGAAGCCCACGACCGCGAGCAGGAGGTACGACCAGGGAGAGGCGTCCGTCACGGCAGGGAGGATAACGTGAGTTTGGGGTCCCGGCCTTCCCGGACTCGGCGCCTGCGCCTGCGCCCTCGCATCCGGGAAGGCCCCGCGAGCCTGGAGGATCAGTCGTGAGCGGGCATCACGGTCGTCGACGAGCCCGAGATGACGTACTCGGGGTAGGCCGAGATCCCATGCTGGTCGATGTCCAGGCCCAGCATCTCGCCTTCCGCGGACACGCGGAGGAGGCCCATCGCGTTGAGAACGGCGAACATCGCCATGGCGCTGGCGAACGTGGCCGCGCAGACGATGAAGCTGCCGACGCACTGCGCGAGCAGGACGCTCGTACCGCCGCCGTAGAAGAGGCCGGTGAGGGCTTCGGGCGACTTCTCGACGATCTTGGGGATGCCGAATGGGCTCGATCCCGCCGCGGAGAACTGGCCGCTGGCGAAGAAGCCCAGGGACAGGGTGCCCCAGATGCCGCACACTCCGTGCACGGGGAAGGCGCCGACGGGGTCGTCGATCCGCAGGTGCTCGAGCAGGTCCATGGCCAGGATCACGAGCACGCCGGCCACCGCGCCGATGGCGCAGGCACCGGCGCTGCTGACCCAGTAGCAGGGGCAGGTGATCCCCACCAGGCCGGCGAGGAAGCCGTTGATGATGGCCGTGGTGTCCCACTTCTTCGTCCGGAACCACATCACGAAGATGGCGGCGAGCCCGCCGGTGCAGGCGGCGAGCGTGGTGTTCGTGGCCACGCGGCCGACCCCGGCGTTGTCCATGATCGAGAGCGTCGAGCACGGGTTGAAGCCGTACCAGCCGAACCAGAGGATGAGGCCGCCGATGACGGCGATGGTGAGGTCGTGCGGAGGCATGGGGCCGCCGCCGTCACGCTTGAACTTGCGGCCCAGCCGGGGTCCCAGCATGATCGCGCCCGCGATCGCCACCCATCCCCCGATCGAGTGCACGACGGTCGAGCCCGCGAAGTCGTGGAAATTCATGCCCAGGCTCGACAGGAAGCCGTCCGGCGAGCCCATCGTGGCCAGGAAGCCGTCCGGACCCCAGCACCAGTGGCCGAAGATCGGGTAGATGAACCCGGAGACGCCGATGGAGTAGAGGACGTCGCCCACGAACCGGGTGCGGCCGACCATGGCGCCCGAGCAGATCGTCGAAGCGCAGTCCGCGAACGCGAACTGGAACAGGTAGTGCGCGGCGATGGGGATGCCGCTGGCCGCGTAGGTGGTGAAGACGTCGACGCCGCTCATGAAGATCAGGCTCTTGCTGGGATCGCCGGGCAGATGCCAGCCCACGAAGGCGTTGCCTCCGCCGAACATGAACGCAAAGCCCCAGGCCCAGTGCAGGAGCCCGCAGACGCAGGTGTCGAACATGCATTCGACGAGCACGTTCACCGTCTCACGGTTGCGGCAGAAGCCGGCCTCCAGCATGGTGAAGCCCGCCTGCATGCCGAACACGAGGAAAGCGCCGAGCAGGACCCAGCCCGTGTTGATCGGGTTGATGATGTCGCCGGCGGTCGCGGTCTTGTAGGGATCGGGGGCCGCCGCCGGCGCGGGCTCAGGCGCCGCGGCCGCCGCGGGCGCGGGCTCCTGGGCGTGGACCGAGGTGCCCGTCGCGTAACGGATCAGCGCCGGGCCGCCGATGACGAGCCCGAAGAGAAGGGCGATGCCCAGCGCCTTGCCCGCCAGCAGCAGCATGGCGTAGTCCCGCCACTGCGGGTCTCGCCACCGCGTCGCGAGGCGCGAGAACTTCTCCGGATAGGTCAGCCTTCTCGATTCGTCCGACCGACGAACGGCGGTGATCCCCAGACGTCGTTTGACGAGGAACATGGCCCAGCCAAGACACGCGAACGCCACGACATAGACAGTCATTGACACGAGATCGCCTCCATGCAAGAAGCCGCAGCTCCGCCGAGAAGTGAAATTGGGTGCGAGAGACGCCGGCGCCGGTCAGGTCGGCGACGGAGTCCGATGCGGGTCAGGCGGGCAGACGCGTGAAGGCTAGATTCGAAGGATCGATCGGAGGGCCGTCTGGATCCTCAGGTCCGGCGTGGTGTTGGACGGGGTCCCGGCGGCAAAGGTGGAAAGGGTGGCCGATTCCGCGAGAGACGCTCGACACAACGGCAAGGGCTTCGTGCGCTCCGCCTTCGTGGCGAGGAGGTCGTTGAGGACGGTGGGGTCCCTGGTCCATGAGCCCGTGGAAGCGGGCGCGGCCGGGATGTGGTGGTCTCGACCGCTCCCGAAGACGCTCGTGAGGTCGCAAGTCGAGAACGGAGCCGTGAAGGGGGAGATGCCCAACACGATGAGCCACGATGCGAAGAGCCTGTACGACAGTGCCTTCATCACGGATCCGCCGGCCCACTAGCAAAGCGTGCGCCATGTTTCGGAGACGGAGGCCGACCGCGGCAAGTCGCTCATTCTCGGGACCATCGAGACTCGCGAATCGAACATCGAAATGCGCGCGTCCCCACACATTTGTCGTGGTCACGGATTTTCCGGAACGTTTGTGTCTTGGCGGGACGCCGGCGCGCGCTCAGTCGTCCAGCGACGATCCGAACACCGGCTTGCCGCCCAGGGAAGTGCGGAAGCCGTAGACCGCGAGCGCGATCAACACGGCCACGACGGGCAGGGCGCGCGGCGCATACCAGGCCCCGAGATCGAGGGTGATCGGGACCTCGATGAGGCTGAACATGAAGAAGAGGGTGACAGTCAGGGAGAGGAGCCCCCCGCGCCGCAGCACGAGGAGCATACCCGCCGCGCGGAAAGCCCCCGCAATCCACCCGCCGGTCGGCCCTTCTGCCCCGATCGGCCCCGCCATGAGGACGGCCCAGACGAGGGAGGCCAGCCAGTCACGCCGGAGCAGCATGCGCAGCAAGGTCAGGACGAACAGGAACACCATCGCGAAGAGGACCGCGCTGAACTGGTTGACGAAGAGCCGGAAGAAGACCTGCCCCATCGAGGTCAGGGTCGGCCCCTGCAGGAACGGCGTGGACAAGGCGACCGGCCCGGCGAGCGGGGTCACGCCCGCGAGCAGCGGGGGAGCGAAGAGCCCGACGAGGTAGAGCACGAGCAGCGTGGTGCCGGCCACCGCCCCCATCAGCACATCGCGTCCGACGAGCGGATCGTTGAAGTCGCCGCCCAGGAGCCGCTTCCACGAGATCAGCATGTGGGGCCACCGCCGCCGGACATAGGGCTCGAGCGCGGTGTAGAGGAGCCACACCATCGCGCCCCAGAAGGCGGGATAGGCCAGGACCTTGATCAGGATCCACAGCTCGTCGCCGAAGGTGGCCACGTGGTCGGACCGGAAGAACCGGGCCAGCGCGTAGGTGACGAAAACGAAGAGCGCGACCCGGAAGGCGCCCTTGCGGTCCACGCGCCCGAGACGCAGGTTGCGCCGCGCCAGCAGCACCCCGCCCACGGGCATGGCCAGGGCGAGGAGCGCGACGCCGAACTCCCCCACGGGCGTCGGCGAAACCGGAACGCGCCCGACCATCCGCGTCGCCTTCATCCACGGCGGCAGCACCGCGAGCCACACGGGGCGGCCGTGATAGGCCGCCGCTTCGACGCGAATGGGGACGGCGTCGTCTCCCGTCCCGTGCGTTCCTTCCCACGCCGCCTTGCGGTCGGAGTCGACGGGCGAGGCCCATTGCGGCGCCACCGGGCGCAGGGCGGAGACGTCGAGGCCCGTCTCGCTGAGCAGCGCGCGGAAGTCCGGCTCCGGCCAGGGCCCGGCGCTCGTCTCCCGCTGCGGGGGCACGGACAGGAATGTCCGGAGCTGGCCGCGCGGCGTGAGCACGACCTCCGCCATGCCGGACATGTCCACCGGCGGATCGTCGGCGCGCACCATGCCGTCGCGGTTGGCCGCGATCAACTTGCGCGGGCTCTGGCGATAGAAGAAGTAGAGCGGCGAGAACGGCTTCTCGGCCAGCCGGTGCCAGGCGTCCGGCGATCGGTCCCCCGCGTCGACGGCGGCCAGATAGGCGGCGTCCCATTCGAACGAATAGGCTTCGTCCATGGCCATGCCGTCGGGAGCCAGCCGCGCCAGCACTTCGCGCGCGCGCTCCGCCATCACCTCGGGCGTCTTGGGGACGAGGGCGCGCTGGAGATAACCCATGCGGTCGGCCAGAGCAGCGGCGGCGACGAAACCTCCGACCACCACGGCCAGGGCGAGCCAGGCGCGCCCCACGGGGATGTCGCCGACCGTCGCCGCCGCGGCCACGATCTCCGGAGACGGCGTCTCCCCCGCCGCCACCGCGGCCTCCAGGGGGTCGCTGCCGGGCAGGAGGGCGAGGACGGCGCGGGCCGAGGACGGCCGGCGGGCCGGGTCCTCCTCGAGGCACTGGGCGACGAGCCGCTCCGCCGCCGGCTCGAGCAGGCGCGCCGCGCTGGTGAGGCGCGGCTCCTTGGAGTCGCGATGCTGCGCGACGAGCGCCTCCTCGGTCCTGGCGTCGAAGAATCGCTGGCCCGACACCATCTCGAAGAGGATCAGGCCCAGCGCGTACAGGTCGGTGCGCGCGGTGACCTCGCCGCCGGTGAGCTGCTCGGGAGACATGTAGGCGGGCGTGCCCGCGAAGGCGTACGGGCCCGAAGGCTGCCCGGCCACGGCCAGCCCGAAATCGGTGATGCGGGCCCGGCCGCGGCCGTCGATCATCACGTTGGCGGGCTTGAGGTCGCGATGGATGATGCCCTTCTCGTGGAACGCGGCCAGGCCGGCGCAAAGGTCCCGCGCGATGTCGAGGGACTTGTCCGTGGGCAGGCGGCCGATGCGTGCGAGCAGCGATTGGAGATCCTCGCCGTCCACGTACTCCATGGCCAGGAACGTCTGGTGCTCGAACTCCACGATGTCGTAGAGGCGGCACACGTTCGGATGCGAGACCTGGCGTCCGACCGCGACCTCGGCGTAGAGGCGTTTGAGCAGCTCGGGAGACATCGCGCCGCGGACGAACTTGAGGGCTACCGGCTGTCCGAGCTTGAGGTCATCCGCGCGGTAGACCTCGCCCATGCCGCCCTGGCCCAGGCGCGCGACCACGCGGTAGCGCGCGGCCAATACCGTCCCCGGAGTGAACCCGCCTTCCGGGGCGGAGGAGGGCGCGGGCGCCGAAGAGGGAATGCCCGCCGCGCCTTCCGAGTTCTGCTTGGTCTGCGTCCACTGTGAGAGCGACGAATCCGCGTCTTTCCACGGCGGCGGACGGGAGGCCATTTCCGCCGGCGATCCTAGCAGAATGCCCGGCGCCGGGCCCTACTTCACCTCGCCCGTATAGCGGGTGTACTGGGCGCCGAGCTGGTCCGCAGTCGTGGGGCCGGAGAGGATGAGCACGCGGTGCTTGAGCGTGACCGACTGCCCGGGCTCCAGCGCGAAGTTCGTCTCCGCCTTCCCGTCCGTGTAGGCCTTCGCCCCGAACGGGTTCGCCGCGAACAGGCCGTAGCCGCGCGCGTGCCAATAGCTCGGATGCGTCGGGTTCTTCGGGTGATCGAGGATGGCGAGCGTGATCGGCTCGCTGCCGATCTTGCCCGAGAGCATCGTCCAGGGCGCGCGCGTGGCCCACACGGCATCGCCCGTCTTGCCCTCGCTGCTCGTGTAGCTCCCGCTCACGCCCGTGTTGTCGAGCTTCGCCACCGCCGTGGCCTTGCCGCTCGCGTCCGTGAAGATCTCGGCCTTGTCCGAGGGCTGCTCGAGCTCCCGCGCCACGCGCATACCGATCATGCCTTCCTTGCTGTCGCGGAAGGTGACCTTCTGTTCGAGCGCGGTCAGCGTGGTGATGCGGTCGATCGAGCGGAGTCCGGCCCCGCCGCGGAACACGTAGGTCGTGTCCTCCCGCAGCAGCGTCTTGCCGTCCGGAGTCGTCCAGTCCTCGGTGACTTGCAGCTCGCCCTTGTCCGCGCCGCTCTTCGCGCTCTTGATCGCGCGATGGACGATGGTCCCGTATTTCGCCGCGTCCTTGGCCGGGATGGCGTCCGAGTTGTTCCAGAAGTCGAAGCCGTTGACGTCGCCGTGGTTGAGCCAGAGGCCGACGTGATGAGGATGGTCCACGCGCTCGCCCGGCCGCGGCTCCAGGGGGAAGCCCCGCGTCACCACCGTGCCCGCCGACGTGCGCAGCGGATAGAGCACGGGCTTCTTCAGCGTGGTCGGCCAGATGTAGGACGTGAACGGCTTTCCGTCCACGAGCACGTCCACGCGGCGGTCCGCCTCCTTGACCACGAGCTGGACGCCCGTCTTTCCGTTGGCCTCCGCGCTCACCAGCGTGGCGCTGCCGGCGGCCAGCGCGCCCGCGACGACGGCCCGGCGAATGATTTCGGTTGTGGACATGGGGATTCCTCACGCGCCTCCGGGGCGCTCTGGCAGTCTACTCCCAACGCAGGGGCGCGCCGCGGGGCCGGCGGAGGATGTGGATGCGATCGCCGCCGGTGAGCGCGCGATCCGCGGCGAGCACGTCGCCCAGCTCGCGATCGACTCCGGCGCGGGTCAGAGGCTGTCCCACGGGGTCCACGGGATCGAGCAGCGCCACCGGCCGCGGCGCGAGGGCGAGGAGGAGATCGCCGACGTCGAAGACACGCAACACGCCGGGCAGGAGCGACTCGGGCAGGTCCTTGTGAATGGAATGGCCGAGAATGGCGCGATAAGAGACCGGAGACTCGTCCAGGGCCACGCGCTTGATCCGGGGATCGAGCACGGCGTCCAGCAGCACCGGGATCGCGAAGGTGCCGCGGCCGACGGCGTCCAGGCGCACCGCGTCCACGTCACGGCGCGCGGCCAGGAAGTCGACCCCGCGGCGCACGTCGGTGGCGCGCATCGCGGCCAGGCTCTTCCCCACGACGGACGCGCGCCGATAGGTGGCGGCGAGCGGTCCGAGCAGCGAGGGCCGCGCCGGCGGATCGGCGGCGGTCGGGTTTCCGCGCAGCTCGAGGGCGAGGACCACGTGGCCTCTTCGTGCGAGGTCGTCGAGGTCGGAACCAGGCCCATCGGCGGTGGCCGCGCGCATTCGCGGATCGGCGAGCACCACCGCCGGAAAGGGTCCTTCGCCTTCGGGCACGGCCAGGAGGCCCCACAGATCGAGGCCGTCCTCGACCGGGAGGGACACGACGTCGAGACGATAGCCGGGCCGCGTCCGCGACGAATGGACGGTCGCGCGGGGCGGAGTAGCCGCGCCCGGACCGCGCGGGAGCCCGGTCATCCCGGTGACGGCTTCCTGGACACGCTCGCGCTGTCCTTCCGCTTCGGCGGGCGTGGAGGGTGGCGGCGGACGCGGCGGGGCGTGGTCGGCGATCAGGTCGGCGATCGTGCGCGCGTGGAGCGACGTCGCGACCTGGCCCGTCTCCGTCACCTGCAGATCCGCCGGCGCCAGCCGCGCGTCCGGCTCGTCGCGCGCGTCCCCCTTGCCGCCGGCGAGCGATTTCTGGAAGAACGCGGCCATGGCCTCGCGCCCGGGCGGCGAGATGCCGTGACCTCCCGGCGTGGAGGACCAGTCGATGTGGTCGCCGGCGCCGGCCAGGGCGTAGAGCCGCTTCCCTTCCTCGAACACCGTCCGCGCGCCCGGCAGCGGAAAGAAATCGTCCGCGGTCGACAGGATGAGCAGCGGTCGCGGCGCGATGAGCGCGACGTAATCGCCCATGTCGAGTCCGGACGAGAGGAAACCGAAGAGGCTCTGCTCCGCCTCCTGCGGTCCCGGGCCGTCCACGATCGCGTCCCACGACGTGATGTAGCAGGCCACCGCCGCCGCCTTCACCCGCACGTCCAGGGCGGCGAGATACGTCGTGACCGTGCCTCCGCCCGAGCAGCCGGCGGCGCCGAGGCGGGCGAGGTCCACGTCGTCACGGCTGGCCAGATAATCGAGGCCGCGCATGGCGTCCCATACGAAGTAGCGCGCGACGCTCTCGCCGATCAGCTCCGCGCGGGCCGCGGCCTGGCCGTGCTCCTCGGTCGAGCCGCCCGCGCGCGAGGCGCGCAGCTCGGGGTCGTAGTGCTGGAGGCGCTCGCCCTGGCCCATCGGATCGTAGGCGAGCACGACGAACCCCTTGCGGGCGAGGTCGGGGCCGACGCGCTCCCCGGCCTTGCCGAGGTCGTAGTGCCCCATGGAAACGAGGATCGCGGGCAGGCGGCCGGTGGCTCCCGCGGGGGCGTAGACGTTCGCCGTCACCGGGTACCCGGGCAGGCTCTCGTAGACGACGTTCTCGACCGTGAACCCCTGACCCTGCCGCTTTCCCGTCACTCGCGCCTGCAGCGGCGCTTTCGTGGACGGCAGGCCGCCGATGAGGCGCAGGAACGTCTCGCGCACCGAGACGCGGCGCGCTTCCAACGCGTCGGGCGTAGTCACGCGCGCCATCGCTTCCTTGCGAGCCAGGAGCTGCCGGTGCGCGAGCGCGGTCAGGGACCGCTCGAGCTGGGCGCGCGGGGTCTGGTCCGGGGCGGGCGGCGGGAGAAGAGCTTGGGTCTGCGCGCTCAGCATCGCGCTGGCGGCCAGGAGCCCGGCCAAGAGGGGTCCGACACGTCGCGTCGTCACGACGTGATGCTAGCGGAAGTTGTCGATCATCATGAGGTCGTCACCCTCGGAGACGTATTTCGCGAACACGACGTTCGATCCGTCCGGCGACACGCTCAACCCCTGGAACCGTGGGTCGAGGCGCGAGACCGGCATGTGCCCGATGACGCGGTCCTTTCCCGTGTCCAGATCCACGAGGTGGAACGGCGCCTGCGAACGACCCGCCGCACATTCGAGATAGAAGACACCGACCCGCGTCGCGGCGAATCCTCGCTGCTGGACACAGGGCGCGATCTGCCGCTCGGCACCGCCGGCAAGAACCTTCGCCATCAAGGCCGGCGTGTCGAAGAGCAGCGTGCGGCCGTCCAGGGTAACGACCGCGGATCGGGCGCCGTCGCCGGTGACGCGCTCCAGCCGGCCGCCCTCGACGGGCAGGCGCCAGATCGCGAATCGTCCCTCCGGGTTCGAGGAGACATAGACGAACCGTCCGTCCGGCGAGAACGCATACCCTCGCGAATCTCCAGGCCCGAACGTGAGCTGTCGCGGGTTGGCTCCATCGGCGTCGATGATCCACACGTCCCACCGTCCCTCGTCGTTCCGCATGCCGTAGACGAGACGGCGGCCGTCGGGCGACCAAATAGGTAGTCCGCGATGGTAGCCGGCTCCGCGCGTGAACTGCCGTGGGTTCGCGCCGTCCGCGTCGGCGATCCAGACCTCCTGCTGCCCGCTCCGCCCGGACGAGAACGCGATGTGGCGCCCGTCGGGCGAGAAGCTCGGATTGAAATCCGCGTAGGACGACTCCAAGATCGGCGCCGGCGCGCGGTCGGGATACCAGCGCAAGATGTCGTTGTTGTCTCGGCTCTGTGTGAACGCCAGACGGTCCCGCCCCGCGACCGTCGCCGGACAGCAGGCGCCGCGGCCGGCGAGCTCGACGGTTTCGGGGCCACCGGCTCCATCCGCCCGCACGCGCTCGAGGCGGAACACGAAGGCGCGCACCGTCCCGTAGACGAGCCACTGGCCGTCGCGCGTCCAGCGCAATCCCGGCTGCAGTCCGCCATCCGAGGGCACGTTGCGTGCGACGACCCGGGGAGGTCCGGCCACGGCGGAATCCTGATCGAGCGGGAGGACCAGGACGTCTTGCCGCGCTCCGGTCTCGTCGTGCAGGCGCGCAAAGGCGAGCGCCCGCCCGTCCGGCGAAAAAGCGGGCTGCGCATCCAAGGCTTGCCCTTCCGGAGCCGTCAGCGCGCGCGCCGCACCGTCCCCCGCGGAGAGGAGATAGATGCCGCGGGGCCGCGGCTCGACCTCCGCGTCGCGAGAGGAGCGCGCGGTGGCGAGCCAGCGGCTGTCCGGCGACCACGACATCTGCGCGTTGACGGCCGGGAAGTCCGCAAGCTTCCGCTCCGTCCCCCCGAGCGGGGAGATCACGTAGATGGTGCGGCGGCTCAACGTGAAGTAGGCGCCGCCACGTATGAAAGCGATCTGCTTTCCATCGGGCGACCAGGCCGGAAACCGATCCACGCGTGGATCCGAGGTCAGGCGACGCACCTCCGAACCGCCGATCAGCTTGACCCAGATGTCGAGATTCGTCGGCTCGTCCTCGCGTCCCTGTCCTCCGTCCCAGGAGAAAGCGATCTGCTCTCCGTCCGGTGAGAACTCCGCGTCGCGCTCGTTGCCGGGCGTGGAGGTGAGCGGGACGACCTGCGGCGCTGGCAAGGCGGGACGGCGCCAGCCCTGGAGGACGGCGAACGCGGCAACGACCGAAGCGACGAGCATCGCGGCCATCCACGGACGACGGCGTCGCGAGGGCGGCTGCGCGCCCGCCGCCAGCTCCTCCTGGATCTCACGCAGCTCGACGCGCAGGTCGAGCATGCTCTGGAACCGCCGGTCCGGATCCTTCTGCAGGCAGCGGAGGATCAGCTTCTCGAAGTCATGGGGCAGCCCGGTGACGAGCGCGCTGGGCGCGCGCGGCGGGTCCCGCGCCACCGCGGCCAGCGTCTCTTCCGTCGTAGCCCCGGAGAATGGGCGGCGTCCCGTCACCATCTCGTACAGCAGCGCACCGAAGCTGAAGACGTCGCTGCGCGCGTCGACCTTCTGGCCCGTCGCCTGCTCCGGCGACATGTAGGCGGGCGTTCCCGCGATCCGGCCGGCGCGGCTCGCCGGCTCCCCCACCAGATCCATCGTCGTGGTGTCCCGTTCGTCGACGGCGCCGTCCGGCGACACGAGCTTGGCCAGGCCGAAGTCGAGGATCTTGACCGCGCCCTCGCGGCCCACCATCACGTTCGCGGGCTTGAGGTCGCGATGGACGATACCCACCGCGTGAGCGCGCGCGAGGGCCTCTGCCATTGGGATGGCCAGAGTGAGCACGTCCGACAGCCGCATCCCCTGCGACGGGATCAGCGCGGCGAGCGGCTGCCCGGCCACGTACTCCATGACGATGAAGTCGATCCCATCCGCGGTGTCGATCTCGTGGATGGTGACGATGCCGGGGTGATTCAGGGCGGAGGCCGCTCGCGCCTCCGCGACGAAGCGCCGACGCCGATCGACGTCGGTGAGTCGGTCGGCCGGGAGCACCTTGATCGCTACCTCGCGGCCGAGGCGCGGATCGCGAGCGAGATAGACCTCGCCCATAGCGCCCGATCCGAGATGCGAGCGGATCTCGTACGGACCGAGCCTCGAGCCCGGTCCGAAGCTCGACGACGGCGCGTTCACGCCGTCGTCCTCGTTGCCGTGTCGGCCGGGGACGAACGGAAGACGAGGATTACGGAGCCCACGCGGATCTCGTCGCCGTCGGAGAGCGACGCGGGTTCACGGAGGCGCTCGCCATGCAACCAGGTGCCGTTCTTGCTGTCGAGGTCCTCCAGCGTCGCCGTCCCGTCGGCGACGCGGATGATGGCGTGGCGCCGCGAGACGCTGTCGGAATCGATCCAGACCTCGGCCTCGATCGCTCGTCCGAGGACGTTCTCGCCGCGGTGGAGAGGACGGGGTCGTCCGTCCACCACCACACAAAACGCGGCAGGGGCCGCCGCCCCGGGGGCCGGGGGACTCGCCGTGTCGAGCGGTTCCGCGCAGAACGCGTACCCCCGACCGTAGACAGTCCGTACGTAGCGCGGCTGCCGCGCGTCATCGTCCAGGGCGGCGCGCAGCTCGGCCACCAGGTTCGAGAGGTTGGCCTCCACGACGAACGTGTCCGGCCAGAGCGTCTCCAACAACGTCGACTTGGGCAGGGCTCGGGGTCTTTCCCGAGTCAGCAACTCGAGCAGATCGAAGGCCTTGGGCGTGAGATGCCGTTCTTCCGCGCCACGCCGGAGCTGGCGGGTGTCGGTGTCGAGGGTGAAAGGGCCGAAGGCGATACGCATGCCCAAACCTGCGACAAGCCTGGAAGTTCGCTGTGACTGGCGAATGCTAGCGGCCGAACTTCAGGGACGCAACACGGCAGCGCCTGGCCAGGCGGCTCCGCGGAAAGGAGCCGCTCATGTCGCTCGTCCTCCGCCGCCTCGGGCCCCTTGCCGTTCTCGTGCTCGCCCTTTCGCTCTCGTTGGCGGCCGCGCCGGCCGTCGATGCAGGATCGAAGCCGCGCCTTGCGGCCGTCGGCCTCACTCCCGCCGAACGGCAGGCCCTTCAATGGTCCGTGGGCATCGCCGCGCAACAGCTCCGCCGCCCGGAGTGCCTGAAGGCCTTCGTGGAGTTCCAGCTCGACGACGGCTCGACTCCCCTTGGGAAGCTCGAAGCGGCCGGCCTCACCGCCGAGGAGCATCTCGCCACGCTCGAATGGGAGAGCGGCGCCACATCCGGGCGATGCGCGCCGGGAGCGCTCCTCGCCACCGTGCGCAACGGACGGCGCGTCACCGTGTGTCCCGGCTTCGCGAAGATCGTGGCCAGCCAGCCGAGCTTCGGGGCCACGCTGATCATCCACGAGCAGCTCCATGCCCTCGGCCTGGGTGAGAACCCCCCGACCAGCACGTACATCACCACGCGCGTGTACCACCGCTGCCGGTAGGTGTGCTTCAATGCGCGCCGATGAGCCCGACCGCGCCCTTCGCCACCGCCCTCGTGACCGGTGCCAGCCGCGGCCTGGGGCGCGGGATCGCGGAGGCGCTCAGCCGCGACGGGCTCGACGTCGTGATCCACTACGGGACCAATCGCGCCGCGGCGGAGGAGACGGAAGCGGCCTGCCGCAAGGCCGCGACACGCGCCGGCCAGAAGTTCGTGCTCGTCTCCGGCGACATCGCGAAGGCGGACGACCGGCGGCGCATCGTGGACGAGACCCTGGCCGGCCTCGGCCGCATCGACGCCCTCGTCAACAACGCGGGCATCGCGCCCCGCGTCCGCGCCGACATCGTGGAGGCCACGGAAGCGAGCTTCGACGAGCTCATCGCGGTGAACCTCAAGGGGCCGTATTTCCTCTCCCAGCTCGTGACGCGGCACTGGCTCGCGCATCCCGGCCAGGCCGAGCTCTCGGGCGGCTACAAGCTCGTGTTCGTCTCCTCCGCGTCGGCCGCGCGCGCCTCCGTCAACCGCGGCGACTACTGCATGTCCAAGGCGGGCCTCGCCATGGCTTCCAAGCTCTGGGCCGTCCGGCTCGCCGCCGAAGGCATCCAGGTGTACGAGCTCCGCCCCGGCGTCATGGCCACGGACATGACGGCGGCGGTGAAGGACAAATACGACAAGATGATCGCGGACGGCCTCATCCCCCAGGGGCGCTGGGGCACGGCGGACGACGTCGGCCGCGCCGTCTCCGCCCTCCTGAAGGGCAGCCTTCCCTTCTCGACGGGCGAGGTCATCAACATCGACGGCGGGCTGCATCTCGAGAGGCTCTAGAGACACGTGCTGAAGACCGACCCCTCCCTCACCGCGCAGACACTTCAGCCCGCGATCCGGCGGCTCTTCGAGCTCTCCGCCGCGAAGATCGAGCGGCTGGAGAAGCGCTGGAACCCCGGCTCGGGCACGCCCGTCTTCACCGTCCGCGGCGAATACACGAGCCGTGGCTGGACGGAGTGGACGCAGGGCTTCCAGTTCGGCGCCGCCATCCTGCAGTTCGACGCCACGGGCGACGAGCGGTTCCTGAAGATCGGCCGCGACGCGACCGTCCAGCGCATGGCCTCGCACCTCACCCACGTCGGCGTCCACGACCACGGGTTCAACAACGTCAGCACCTACGGGAACCTGCTGCGCCTGATGCGCGAGGGCCGCCTCCCCGCCGAGCCCTGGGAGAGCCGTTTCTACGAAGTGGCGCTCAAGGTGAGCGGCGCCGTGCAGGCCGCGCGCTGGACGCGCCTCGGCCCCGACCTCGGCTACGTCCCGTCGTTCAACGGGCCGCACTCCCTGTTCGCGGACACCATTCGCTCGATGCGTGCGCTCGCCGTCGCCCACCAGCTCGGGCACGTGCTGATGGGCGAAGGCGACCGGCCCCTCTCGCTGCTGAGCCGGCTGCTGCAGCATGCGGAGACCACCGCGCGCTTCAACGTCTACTTCGGCCAGGGCCGCGACGCCTACGACGTGCGCGGCCGCGTGGCCCACGAGTCCGTCTTCAACGTGACGGACGGCGCCTACCGTTGCCCGAGCAGCCAGCAGGGCTACTCGCCCTTCACCACCTGGACGCGCGGGCTGGCCTGGATCGTCTGCGGCTACGCGGAGCAGCTCGAGTTCGTCTCCGCCCTGCCCGAGGCCGCCTTCGAAGGGATCGGCGACAAGACAAAGACGATCGCCCGCTTCCTGGAGACGGCCACCGCCACCGCGGACTTCTTCATCGCGAACACGGCGGCGGACGGCGTGCCCTACTGGGACACGGGCGCGCCCGGCCTCGTCCACCTCGGCGACTATCTCGGGCGCAACGCCGAGCCCTTCAACGATCACGAGCCCGTCGACAGCTCGGCGGCGGCGATCTCGGCCCAGGGCCTGATCCGGCTCGGCAACTTCCTCGTCGCCCGCGGGCAGGCCGACCAGGGACGCGCCTACCGCCAGGCCGGCCTGACCGTCGCGCGCACGTTGTTCGCGGAGCCGTATCTCTCGACCGACGTCGCGCACGAAGGACTGCTTCTCCACACCGTCTACCACCGCCCGAACGGCTGGGACCACGTGCCTCCCGGGCGCAAGGTCCCTTGCGGCGAGTCCGCGATGTGGGGCGACTACCACGCCCGCGAGCTCGCGCTGCTCGTCCAGCGCGAGGCCACGGCCGCGCCCTATCTCAAGTTCTTCCTCGACTGACGCCCGCGCCGCCGCCACGCCCGCCGCGGGAGCAGGGAGCGCACGCGCAACGGGAGCGGGGCGCGCGTCCGTCGCGAGGGCCGGCAAGCCCACGGTGGCGCCGTGCGCGACCGTGCCGCGGCCCGGATCACAGGGCCTGCTCTCCGTGTTCACCCGTGCGGATGCGGACGGCGTCGTCGAGGGCAGTGACGAACACCTTCCCGTCCCCGAGCTTTCCCGTCTTGGCCGTGCGCAGGACCGCGTCGAGGGCCGCGTCCAGGAGCTCGTCGGGCAGGGCCACCTCGATCCGTGCCTTGGACACCAGCTCGATCGTGTATTCCGCGCCGCGGTAGGTCTCAGCGTGGCCCTTCTGCCGGCCGATGCCCCTGACCTCGCTGACCGTCATGCCGACCACGCCGACCTCGGCCAGCGCGGTCTTCACCGCGTCCACGAGGTGCGGGCGCACGATGGCTTCGATCCTCCTCATCCGTCCTCCTTCACAGGGGAAGGGCGCGGACCGAGCGCGGCCAGCAGCGCCCCCTCCACGCGCCTCGTCTCCTCCGGCGAGAGCGGGCCGCCCGCGCCACCGGTGACGTAGAAGACGTCGAGGGCCTGGCTCTTGTCGGTCGCGATCTTCGCGAGCGCGATGTCGAGGCCGTTGGCGGTGAGCACGCTGGCGATGCGGAAGGCGAGGCCGGGCTCGTCCGCGGCGCGGACCTCGATCACCGTGCGCTGCGCCGAGGTGGCGGCGTCGAAAACGACGCGAGGCGCCGTGGGCAGGTGCCGCCGGCGGCGGAGGCGGGCCGCCGCGCGCCGACTCTCCACCGCGGCCGCCACGTCCACTCCTCCGGCGACGGCCGCGCGAAGGGCTTCTTCGATCGGGGCCTGGCGCTCCGCGGGCACCGGTCCCTGGCCCGGGAGCGCGCGGACCTTGAAGAGGTCGAGGGCGACCCCGTCCTCGCGGGTGTAGACGTCCACGCTCAGGATGTCCAGCCCCTCCGCGGTCAGCGTGCCGGCGAGCTGGGCGAAGAGCCCGGGGTGATCACGGGTCGCGACCACGAGGTCGGTGGCCTGCGCGGCGGCATGCCACTCCGCGACGAGGGGCGTCTCCGCCAGCCTCTGCAGCAGCCGGAAGTGCCGCACGATGTCCGCCGCCTCCGTGGCGCGGAGGTAACGGTCCGGCACCAGCGCGAAGTGCCGCTGTACTTCGCTCGACGGATATTCGGCCTCGAGCTGCCGCACCACCCGCTCCCGCGTGCCTTCCGCGCTCTCGCCCGGCCTCGCCGACGGCGTGAGATGGGCGCGCGTGCGCTCGTACAGGTCCCAGAGGAGCGCGGCCGTCCAGTCGTTCCACACGCGCGGACCGATGGCGTGCTGGTCCGCGTAGGTCAGGAGCAGCAGCATGTTCAGGCGGTCGACGGTGGAGACGCGGCGCGCGAACTCCTCGATCAGGCCGGGCTCGCGGAGGTCGCGGCGCTGCGATATCCGGGACATCTCCAGATGCGTGTCGGCGAGGAAGACGACGTCCGCGCTGAGCCCCGCTTCGAGTCCGAGGCGCGCGCACACGCGCTCGGCGATCTTCGCCGCTCGGCGGACGTGACCTGGTCCGCGCCCCTTGCCGACGTCGTGGAGGAGCACGGCCAGATACAACGCACCGGGCTGGACGACCTCGTCCATCACCTCGTGCAGCCGCTGCCGCCCGCCCTCGGTGCCCGGGCTGGCCACGGCGTCGAGGGCGTCGATCGCCGTGAGCGTGTGCTCGTCGACGGTATGGCGCTGGTAGAAGTCGTGCTGGGCGAGGAACCGGACCCGCGCGAACTCGGGAAGGAGCCGGCCCAGGAGCCCCGTCTCGTGCATGCCGCGCAGCGCCGGCCCCACGCGTCCCTTGTGGCCGAGCAGCCGGAGCAGGCCGCGGCCCGCCTCGCGTGATCCGCGGAAGCGGCGATCCACCAGGCGCAGCCGCGCCCGGACCTCGAGCTTGAGCTCGTCGCTCAGCTGCGGTCCCTCACGCTGCGCGATGGCGAAGGCGTCGAGCAGGTGCCGCGCGCCGTCGAGACCCCCCTCTCCGCGAGGGTAGAGCCGGCCCTCGCGGATCTCGAAGACTCCCCGCGGGCGGCGCCGCCGGGCCCCGGCGCTCAGCGCCGGACGCGGGCCGGGAGCGTGGCGCAGGTGGAACGCGCGCGAGATGCGATGGAGCTCGTCCGCGCGCTCGTAGTAGTCGCGCATGAAGATCTCCGAGGCCCGCAATCCGCGCCCCGTCCGGTAGCCGAGGTTCTCGGCGAGGACGGGCTGCAGGTCGAGATCGAGCACGTCCGTCTTGCGGCCGGTCGCGAAGTGCGCCTCGTTGCGGATCCGCTGGATGAAGTCGGCGGCCCGGGTCAGCCCCCGATGTTCCGCCTCCGTGAGGGCGCCGCACTCGGAGAGGCCGGCCAGCCCGCGCACCCCGAAGAGGGCCTGGCCGACCCAGAGAACGGCATGGAGGTCGCGCAACCCGCCCGCGCCCTCCTTCACGTGGGGCTCGAGGAGGCCGACCGTGCGTCCGTATCGCGCGTAGCGCTCTTCGAGGTCGCCGCGCAGCGTGTCCAGGAAGGCGAGCGTCGTGCTCGCGCTCGCGAAGACGAGCCCGTCCAGCCGCGCGGCCAGAAGGGCGAAGAGGCGCGGGCTGCCCGCCACCGCGCGCGCCTCCACCATGGCCGTGCGCGCACGCAGGTCGTCGCCGGCCAGGGCGACGCATTCCGCGACGGGGAGGGCGCGATGGCGCACGCGGAGGCCGGCCTCCCACAGCCGGGCGAGCACCCCGTCGATGACGGCATGGACCTCGGGGTCCGCCTCGTCCGCGTGGAGGAAGAGGATCTCGACGTCGGAGAACGGCGCCAGCTCCCGGCGGCCGTAGCCGCCGAGCGCCACCACCGCGATCTCGTCCTGATCGACGGGGAGACCGGGCGCGCACTCCGCGGCGGCGAGGCCGCAAGCGCGCCCGACCACGACGTCCACGAGGTCGCTGCGCGCCGCCGCCACTTCGCGTCCCGACCGCCCGAAGCGATGGCGGATCCGCAGCCGCTCGGTCTCTGTCTTGAGGAGGCGGTGCAGGGCGGACGGCGTCGGCGAGGGCGGATCCGGATGGACGAACGCCTCGAGAACGTCGTTGGAGCGCACGGAGTCCTCGGAGGCGAAGGCCACGGCGATCGGCAGGGCAATCTCCGTGCCTTCGCGCCTCCGCACGTCCGGGCCCGAGCGGCCTCCGCGTTCCGACTCAACGAGTTGTGCACCGCGCGCGGCGTCTCACGCCCGGCGGGCGCGATCGGGGAAAGCGACGTTTCCGTCGAAGTTCGTGGGCGGCGGCCCACATTCGTCGGGGCCTTCCCGCGGGCCCTTGGCGAAGGCTTGGAAATCCTTTCGTCCGCCCCCGGGGAACGGTCGAGCCCCTGGTCGCTAGCCTGGGCACCTGACAAGGAGGCCTGCGTGAGCACGACCATGGACGAGACGTTCCGGCCGGCGGCCGGATCGACGGTGGCCTGGCCGTGCGCTCTCTTCGGCCACGAGATGGACAACCGGACGGCGGGGGCCGACGGGAGCCACCCGCGGTGCCGGCGCTGTCGCGAGCCGTTTCTGTTCGAGGACGGCCGCGTCACCCACACCCGCCACGTGCTCGGCTGCTTCCTCCGCCATCACACCTACGTGCGCACCGGATCGCGGGGCGGCCACAACGAGTACACGTGCGTACGGTGCGGCCATCCGCTCCTCTTCGCGGACGGGCAGGATCCGTACGCGCACGCATCACGGTTCCACAAGAAAGTGCGCTATCTGTGCAACCTGTTCGGCCATGCCGTACACGTCGCCACCGTGCGCACCGGCCTTACCGAATACGCCTGCGCTTGCGGGCACAGCTTCCTGCGCGCGGAAACCGGCCTCACCCGCGTCACTCATCCGCTGATCTGCACCATCTCCGGGCATCGCGTCGCCTTCGTCGAGCGGCGCGGGAGCTATCGGGAGCACCGCTGCGTGGACTGCGGGCACACCTTCGGCTGGACGGCCTGATAGAGTGTCCGCCGCATGAGCGAGGCGGCGGCGCCGGAGATCGGCTGGGGCCTGATCGGATGCGGGGACATCGCGGGCAAGCGCGTGGCCGCCGCCCTCCGCGAAACGCCGGGCAGCGCCCTCGTGGCCGTGGCCAGGAAGCGGGCCGCCCTGGCCGCCGATTTCGCGCGGGAGCATCGCGCCCGCCGCTGGTACGCGGACTGGCGCGAGGTGATCCGCGATCCCGAGGTGCGCGCGGTGTACGTGGCCACGCCTGTCCGCCTGCACGCCGAGCAGGCGGTGGCGGCCGCGGAAGCGGGCAAACACGTCCTCTGCGAGAAACCCATGGCCCTCGACGTGGCCGAGTGCGAGCGCATGCGCGCGGCCGCGCGCGCGCACGGCGTGCGCCTGGGCGTCGCCTATTACCGACACCACTACCCGATCGTGGGCCGGCTGCGTGCGCTGGTGGCCGCAGGCGAGATCGGCGCGCCCGTCTTCGCGAGCGTCCAGGCCTTCGAGCACTTCGACCCCGGTCCGGACCATCCGCGGGCCTGGCTGCTGCGGCGCGCCGAGTCGGGAGGGGGGCCGATGATGGATTTCGGCTGTCATCGCCTCGAAGTGCTGCTCGACGTCCTCGGGCCCGTCACCGAGGTCTCCGGCTTCCCCGTGAACGCCCATCTCCGGAACCGCGAGGTCGAGGACACGTGCATCGCCCGCCTGGGCTTCCTCAGCGGGGCGCAGGCCGTGCTGACCGTGAGCCACGCCACGCGCGAGTCGCGGGACACGATCGAGATCTTCGGCAGCGCAGGCTCCGCCCATATCCCCATCCTCAACCAGGGGCGGCTGCGGATCGTGACCGCGGCCGGCACGCGCGAAGAGGAACATCCCGCGCCGGCAAACCTGCACCAGCCGCTCGTCGCGGATTTCGTGGCCGCCGTCCAGGGGAACCGGCCGCCGACGGTGACGGGCGAGATCGGGCAGGAAGTCTCGCGCGTCCTCGCCGCGATCTACGCGCGCGCCTGAAAAAGTTTCCGCGCCGCGGCGGGCTTCCGACACTCCCACCAAACGATCGGACTTGCGCCGCGAATCAGACACAAATGTCGGTGCGCCTTCTCCCCGTCACCGCAGCTTCCGCGGGTTAACCCGCCGTCAATCCATGTAATTCGCAAAGACGCCGCGGACCGCGCGCCGACGGTACGTGTGTTGCTAGAGCGAGCGGACACGTGACACCGCAAGCGATCGATTCCGCCGGCGAGGACAGCCCCGCTTTCACGCAGGAGGGCTACCGCCGCTTCCTGCGCCTGGAAGGCGAGCGCCTCCGCATGCGCCAGCGGCTCGGGCTGGACGGCCTCGAGATCGCGACCGCGCGCAGCCACGTGATGGACACACTGCTCCTGCGCGTCTGCGGCGCGGCCGCGGAACACGCGGCCGCGGGCGCACGCAAGGAGCTCACGCAGTGCGCGATCGTGGCCCTGGGAGGTTACGGACGCGGCGAGCTGGCGCCGGCCTCGGACATCGATCTCCTGTTCCTCCATCCCGGCCGCCCTACCGACGCGCTGCGCGCCTTCGTCCAGGAAGTGCTGCAGAGCCTCTGGGACGCGGGGCTCACCGTGGGTCACAGCTTCCGGTCCCCGCGGGAGTGCGTCACCCAGGCCCGCGAGGACCTGCACTCGCGCACGGCCCTGGGCGACGTGCGGCTGGTGGCCGGCCACGAGCCGCTCTTCCGCACGCTGCTCGGCCGCCTCGAGTCCGACCTCCTCTCCAGCCGCCGCGCCAGCGTCGCCTTCCTGGCCGCGGTGCGCGCGGAGGTTGCGGAGAGGCAAGAACGGTTCGGGAACGCGGTCGGGGTCATCGAGCCGAACCTGAAGGAAAGCCCCGGCGGGCTGCGCGACCTGCACGCCGTCTTCTGGGTCGCCTACGCCGTCTTCCGCGTCCAGGGACTGGCCGGGCTCCGGGACGCGAAGCTGATGACGGAGGAAGAGTACGTGCGCCTGCGGCGCGCCCTCGCGTTCCTCTGGCGCGTACGGCACGAGTCGCACCTCGCCGCCGGCCGCCGCGGAGACCTCCTCAGCCTGGACTTGCAGCCGGAGCTGGCTCAGGTGCTCGGTTACCGGCCTGCGCGCGGCCTCCTCGCCTCCGAGGTCTTCATGCGCGAGTAC
>Ga0207428_10000078_pt1 | contig 136571 bp, 134 predicted proteins | sample RhiMethybrSRZTD1_FD_187600 | JGI IMG/M metagenome (GOLD analysis project Ga0207428, IMG submission 187600) | Populus rhizosphere microbial communities from Tennessee, USA - Rhizosphere MetaG P. TD hybrid SRZTD1 (SPAdes) (version 3) | ecosystem: Host-associated > Plants > Roots > Rhizosphere >... | reverse complement strand
GCCAGCGCGCGCCGAACATGGCGGGGAAAGAATCGCGCAGCGAGGCGCGCACCCGTCTTTCGGTCTCTTCCCGCGTCCAATGCCCGAAGCCCATGGCAGCCAGCGTCAGGTTCATGGCCTCGTGGATCACGCCCCAGCTTTCGACCAGCGTGTTGTCCCAATCGAACAGGATCGCGCGGGGCAGTTTGCGTTCAGCCATGACGCGCCGCCTTGAGATACGCTTCGCGCAGGCGCAGGGCGATCGGGCCGGGTTTGCCTTCGCCGACCGGCCGGCGGTCGATGCGGGTGATCGGCAGGACGAAATTGCTGGTGCTGGTGAGGAACGCTTCGCGTGCCGCATAGGCTTCGTCGCGCGAGAAAGGCCGGAGCTGCAGAGTCAGGCCCAGCTCGCGCGCCACGTCCAGGACGACAGCGCGGGTGACGCCCGGCAGGATCTCGACGCCATTCGGCCGCGTCACCAGCTCGCCATTCGCCGTCGCAATCCAAGCAGACGTGGAGGAGCCTTCGGTCACCATGTCGGTATCGTCAACCATCCAGGCTTCGTAGGCGCCTTGCTCGGCGGCTTGCTGTTTCGCCAAGACGTTGGCGATCAGGCTGATGCATTTGATGTCGCGCCTTGCCCAGCGTTGATCCGGCACCGTGATGATGGCGGCGCCCTTTGCCAGCAGGTCCGGCGCCGGCGCCTTCCGTGCCCTCGCCATCAGGAGCAGCGACGGCTTGACGCCTTTCGGGAACTTGTGGTCGCGAGGCGCGACACCACGCGTCACCTGCACATAGACGGTGCCCTGCCGGATGCCGTTTCGGCGGATCACTTCCTGCATGATCTGCACCAGTGCCGCACGCGACATCGGCTTTGCGATCTTCAATTCCGCCAGCGAGCGATCTAGCCGGTCGAGGTAGCGCTCGGCGAATGCCAGCTTTCCGCCATGCACGGGAATCACGTCATAGATGCCGTCGGAGAAGAGGTATCCGCGATCCTCCACCGCCACCTGGGCGTGGGATTGCGGCACATACCGACCATTGACGTAGGCGATGCGGGACATGACGGCCAATCAGAAATATTCGAGGCGGACGGAGAATAGCCGCTCGACGTCTCGCACGTCGTCGCTGGCGGCGAACAGGATGACATGATCGTCCTTGTCGATCACGGTATTCCCGGTGGCGATTGTGACCTTCTCGTCGCGCACTATGGCGCCGACGATGACGCCGTCGGGCAGCTTGGCATCGCGGATCGGCGTGCCGACCAGGCGCGCGGTTTCCAGCACCTCGATCTCCATCACTTCGCCGAAATCGTCGCCCAGCGAGTGGACAGCCCGCACCCGGCCGCGCCGCACATGCTGCAGGATGTTGGAGACCGTGGTGGCGCGCGGGCTGACCACCGCATCGATGCCGAGCGATCCGATCAGCGGCGCATAGTTGGTGGAATTGACCAGTGTGATGGTGCGCTGGCAGCCGGCGCGCTTCGCCAGCAGCGAGGCGAGGATATTGACCTCATCGTCATTGGTGACGGCGACGATGGTCTCGGTGCCGCGGACATTGGCCTCTTCCAGGATGCGCGGATCGAGCGCGTCGCCCTGGATCACCACCCAGTTCGGCAGGCGCGCGGCAGCCAAGGCGGCACGCCGCCGGTCCAGCTCGATCAGCTTGACCTCGATGCCGGGATTGCGCTCGGCAATCAGCTCGCTGAGGCCGAGGCCGATATTGCCGCCGCCGACCACGATCAGATGGCGAGCCTCCTGCTCCTCGTGACCGAAGGCGCTGAGCGCGCGCTTCAGGTGCGCGGTCTCAGCGATGAAATAGACGTCGTCGCCGGAAGCGATGCTGTCGCTGTCTTCGGGCACGATCTTCTGGTCGCCGCGCACGATGCCGATGACAGTCGCGTGCAGGTCTGGGAACAGGGTCGTCAGATGGCGCAGCGGCGTATTCAATACCGGGCAGCTTGGCCCGCAATGGACGCCGACCAGGGTCACCAGCCCGTCAGCCAGCGTGACGGCTTCGAACGCGCCGGGCACTTCCAGACGACGATGGATCGCCTCCGCCACCTCGACCTCGGGCGAGATCACCGCATCGATGCCGAGATGATCGGAGCCGAAGATGCTCGACCATTTGGATTCGAGGTAGGATTGCTCGCGCACCCGCGCGATCTTGGTCGGCACGTCGAACACGGCATGCGCCACCAGGCACGCCGTCATGTTCACCTCGTCGGACTGGGTGACCGCGATCAGCAGGTCGGCATCGCGCAAGCCAGCCTGCTCCAGCACGTTCGGGTGCGAGGCGTAGCCGGCAATGCCCTGCACGTCCAACTGGTCGGTGATGTCGCGCACGAGATGCGGGTCGACATCGACGATCGTCACGTCGTTGCCTTCATGGGCAAGATACTTCGCGATATTGGCGCCCACCTGACCAGCGCCGCAGATCACGACCTTCATGATGCTTGTTCCATTTCAGACGAAGGGCAGCCAGAGGGTGGCCGCCGCTACTCGACCTTGTCCCCGCGTTCCGACCCCGTGATCCCCAGCGACCGCAGCTTGCGGTGCAGCGCGGAGCGTTCCATGCCCACGAAGCTGGCGGTGCGCGAGATGTTGCCGCCGAACCGCGAGACCTGGGATTCTAGATATTTGCGCTCGAAGATCTCCCGCGCCTCGCGCAGGGGCAGCGATAGCACCTCGGTCCCGTCGGCAGTCGCGACGCCGGCGGCGTTGGCCGAGCCGATGTCCGGCGGCAGCATGTCGGCGCGGATCGCCTCACCCGGTTCGCCCGGCGCCATGATGAGCAGCCAATCCACCACGTTGCGCAACTGCCGGACATTGCCCGGCCAGTCATAGGCCTGGAGCAGCGCCAGCGTGTCGTCGCCGAAAGAGCGAGCTGGTAGACCGGTCTGTTCCGAGGCGACGTGCATGAAATGGTCCAGCAGCTCCGGGATATCGTCCCGCCGCTCCCGGAGGGCCGGCACGCGCATCGGCACCACGTTCAGACGATAGAACAGGTCCTGCCGGAACTTTCCGTTGGACATCTCAGCCTGCAGGTCGCGGCTGGTGGCGGCGATGACCCGGACGTCGACATCGACCTTGGTCTTGCCGCCGACCCGCTCGAAGGTCTGCTCCTGCAGGACCCGCACGATCTTGCCCTGGGTCTCCAGCGGCATGTCGGCGACCTCGTCCAACAACAGGGTGCCGCTATGCGCCTGTTCCAGGAATCCGACCTTGGAGACGGCCTCGCGGCCATCGCCATTGCGCTCGGTGCCGAACAGTTCGATCTCCAGCCGGTCGGGGTGCATGGTGGCGCAGTTGAGAACGACGAAGGGCAGATCGGCCCGCTTGGACTTGCGGTGCAGCAGTCGGGCGGCCACTTCCTTGCCGCTGCCCGGCGGGCCGGAGAACAGCACGCGGCTGCCGGTCGGGGCGACCCGCTCGATCGCCTGGCGCAGCTGGGCCATGGCGGCTGAGCGGCCGATCAGGTCCGCCTGGCCGCCGACCCGCGCCCGCAATTCCTCGTTCTCGCGCCGGAGGCGGGCATTCTCAAGCGCCCGCTCGATCGTCACCAGCAGGCGGTCGGCCTTGAAGGGCTTCTCGATGAAATCGAACGCACCGCGCTTGATGGCGCTGACCGCAGTCTCGATGTTGCCGTGGCCGCTGATCATCACGACCGGCACGTCGGGATAGGTCTCCTGGATCGCATCCAGAATGCCCATGCCGTCGAGTGGGCTGTTCTGCAGCCAGATGTCGAGGACGATGAGGCTGGGGCAGCGCTGCCGCAGCAGATTCAGCGCCTCGTCGCTGTTGGCGGCGTCGCGCGTCGTGAAGCCTTCGTCGCCCAGCACGCCCGCAATCAGCATCCGGATGTCGGCTTCGTCATCGACAATCAGGATATCGCGCGCCATGCCTTGCCTCGATCACTCAGGGTATTCATCCAGGGTTAAGCCTGTACCGATTTCAACGTCGGGTCGGCAAGTACGATCTCCGCCGGGAAGGTCAACTGCACCGAGGCGCCGCCCTTTTCTCCATCCAGCAACTGCAGTCTCCCACCATGATCTTCCATGATCTTGTTGACGATCGCCAGCCCCAGTCCGGTGCCCTTGACGCGCGTTGTCACGTAGGGGTCGGTCAGTCTTTCGCGGCCCTGCCGCGGGAGGCCGCGACCATTGTCATCGACGGCCAGGACCACTTGGTCGCTATCGCGTCGAATCCATAGATGGATGCGACCCGGCGTCAAGCGATTCTGTCCGTCGGCGCCCGCCGCCGCCTGCTCCATCTCCAGGCGCGCCTCGATCGCGTCCGCAGCATTTTGCAGCAGATTGGTCAAAGCGCGCGTGACTTGCGATGCGTCGCAATTGGCCCAGATAGGCTCCGCCGGCAGATCGACGTCATAGACGATAGCGGAGTTGGCACTCTGCTGCAGGAAGGCCGCCTGGCGCGCCAGCTCCACCAGATCTTCCGGCCGGAGCACCGGCGCCGGCATCCGCGCGAAGGAGGAGAATTCGTCCACCAATCGTCCGATATCGCCCACTTGGCGGACGATCGTATCGGTACAGACCGCAAAAGTCTCGGGGTCGTTGACGATTTCCTTCAGGTATTTCCGCTTCAACCGCTCGGCCGAGAGCTGGATCGGAGTCAGCGGATTCTTGATCTCGTGCGCGATGCGACGGGCGATGTCGGACCAGGCCGCCTTGCGCTGCGCGGCCAACAGCTCCGTCACGTCGTCGAACGTAACCACGATCCTGGTGTGGTCGCCGTCGCTGCGCTCTGACACCACGCGCACATGCAGCGTCCGGGTCACCGGACCATGGGACATGTTGATCTGTCCTTCGGCGGTGCCCACGGCCCGGCCTTGCGCCAAAGTGACAAGCTCGCCCATTTCCGGCACCAGGTCGCCCAGGCGATGGCCGACATGCTGCATTACGTTGCGGCCCAGCAGCTCGGAGGCCGAGCGGTTCGGCAGTTCGATCTCGCCCTTCTCGTTGAGGCCGATCACGCCGGCCGACACGCCTGACAGCACCAGCTCGGTGAACCGGCGGCGATCGTCGAGCTGCTGGTTGGTCGCCACCAATTCCACTTGCTGGGTCTGCAGCCGCAGCGCCATCGTGTTGAAGGTGCGGCTGAGCTCGCCAAGTTCGTCATCGCGCTTGCCGGTCTTGACGCGGGTCGAGAGGTCGCCGCTGCCCAGGCGCTGGGCGGCCTCCACCAGGCGCAGGATCGGCTTCACCAGGTTGGTGGCCGAGATGATCGCGACCCAGATCGCCGCCATCAGGAGCAGCAGGGCCAGGACCGCGAAGATCAACCCCACCGTGATCTGCCACTGCGAGCGGTTCTCTTCAAGCTGATGGTACAGACCGACCGCGCTCTCGTTGCCGCGGATGGCGGCCAGCACCCGGTCGTCGATCACCCGACCGGCATAGAGATAGATGCCTTGCTGCGCGTCGATCGCCACCAGCGCCCGGATCCGGTCGCCGGTCGGTGAATGCAGCAGAACCGTCTCGCCGCTGTCCGCGCGCACCAATGCGCCTTCCGGCAGATCGAGGTCGAATTCCATCATCAGCGTGAAGCCGCCGCTGGCCAGGATCTGCCTGCGCCGGTCGATGATCACCGCTTCCGACAGGTCGCGCAGGTCGACCTGGCGGTCAAGGAACGCGTCCAGCCGCGACAGATCGAGATAGCCGCCCCAATCCTGGTCGCGGATCTCGTTCGCGATGGAAAGCGTGTCGTTGGCGACCCGCTGCTGATGGTCCTGCAGATAGGATTGCGAGACGTTGAACGAGCTCTCCACCGCCGACTTGATCTTGTCGCCGAACCAGATGTCGAGGCCGTAATTCAGGAACGTCGTGGAAAACACCGAGACCGTGATGGCGGGAATGAGGGCGATCAGGCCGAACAGCAGCACCAGCCTCGAATGCAGCTTCGCCCCGACCATGCCGCGGCGGCGCTCGATCCACAGCACGACAAAACGCCGCGCGATGATGGTGCCGAGGGACAGCACGATGATGAAGTCGGACAGCAGCAGCCAGGTGATGGCGCGCGCCGGGTTCTGGGTCTGCCACACGTCGGTCAGGACCAGATAGGTCATCAGGCCCGACAGAGCGCCCAGCGCCAGGAACATCATGGCGATGCGGCGTTCCATGTTGATCCGCCGCGACCAGCCGAAGATGCGCCGGCCGAGGCTGGACTTTTTGGGAGTGTTGAGAGCGACTTCGGTCATTCGCCGGTTCCAGGACGCCTCGCGCGAATGTCGAGCTCGCGCAATTTCTTGCGCAGCGTGTTGCGATTGAGGCCGAGCAGTTCGGCCGCCTTGATCTGGTTGCCGCGCGTGGCTTCCAGGCAGATCGTCAACAGCGGCCGCTCGATCTCCTGCAGGATGCGGTCATAGAGCCCGTGCGCCGGCAACCGCCCCTGATGCGCTGCAAAGTAGGCGCGCAGGTGCCGGTCGACCGACTGCCCGAGAGTCTCGTCAGCATGGCGACCACCGTTCTTGCCGGCGCGCCCGGCGGCGCCCGCCGCCAGCGATTCCGCCACCATGCGCGCATCGATCACGGATTCACTGTACAGCACCGCGATCCGGCGCATCAAATTTTCCAGCTCGCGCACATTGCCCGGCCAGTCGTAGCGCTGCAGTTCCTCGATCGCGGCCGTCGACAATGTCTTGGATGCCAATCCGTCCAGCGCCGCGCGGGTGAGGAAATGGCGCGCCAGGTCGGCGATGTCGCCGCGCCGCTCGCGCAGAGCCGGCAGATGGATCGGCACGACATTGAGGCGATAGAACAGATCCTCGCGGAACCGCCCCTGCACGATCAGCTGCCGCAGGTCGCGATGGGTCGCGGCGATGATGCGCACGTCGGCCTTCTGCGCGCTGCGGCCGCCGACACTGGTGAATTCTCCGGTCTGCAGTACGCGCAAGAGCCGGGTCTGCGCCTCCATCGGCATGTCACCGATCTCGTCCAGGAACAGGGTGCCACCCTGGGCCAGCTCGAACTTGCCGACGCCGCGCGCGATGGCGCCGGTGAAGGCGCCCTTCTCATGGCCGAACAATTCGCTTTCGATCAGCTCGCGCGGGATCGCCGCCATGTTGAGGGCGACGAAGGGCTTGTTCTTGCGGCGGCCGAAATCGTGCAGGGCGCGCGCGACCAGCTCCTTGCCGGTCCCGGATTCGCCGTTGACCAGCGCCGTCATGTCGGTATTCACCAGGCGGCCGATGACGCGGAATACCTCCTGCATCGCCGGCGAGCGGCCGACGATGGGGAGCGCCTCTTCCGTACTCGCCGGCGGCACTTCGGGGGGAGTTTGCGACAAGGCCCGGTCGACCGCCGCCACAAGCACATCCAGGTCGAACGGCTTCGGCAGATATTCGAAGGCGCCGCGCTCATTGGCGCGGATGGCGGTCAGGATGGTATTCTGCGCGCTCATCACGATGATGGGCAGGTCCGGCCGCCGCTCCTTGATGCGCGGCACCAGGTCGAGGCCGTTGCCGTCCGGCATCAGTACGTCGGTGACGACCAGGTCGCCCTCGCCCGCATCGACCCATTGCCAGAGGGTACGGGCATCCGACGCGGCGCGGACGGCGTGGCCGCGCTGTGCCAGGGCTTGGCTGACGACCAGGCGGATGGAGCGATCGTCGTCGGCGACCAGTATGGTAGCGTTCATGACCCGCCCTCTTCTGTCTGGTTGTCGGAGATCGGCAGCAGCACGGTGAAGCGCGTCGCACCGGGCTTGCTCAAGAACTCGATCACGCCGTCATGGGCCCGCACCAGCTTGGCCACCAGCGGGAGGCCGAGGCCCCGCCCGCCCGGCTTGCTGGTGACGAAGGGGTCGAACAGGTTGCCCAGCAGCGCTTCGGGCACGCCGGGCCCGTTGTCGGAAATCGTGACCGCGATGCGCCGCGGCTGGCGGTGCGCCTTGTTGCGCTCGCCGATGCGGAGGCCCGCCTGATAGGACGTCGTCACCACGATCTCGCCCTCGCATGCCTCGGCGGCATTCTTGACCAGATTGAGGAAAATCTGGATCAACAGATCGCGATTGCCGCGCAACGACGGCAGCGATGGATCGTAGTACTCGCGCAGGGTGGCGTGGCGGGCGAACGACACCCGCGCCAGCTTGCAGACATGGTCCAGCGCCTCGTGCACGTTCACTTCCGAAAGCACGGGCGCGCGATCGTCGGCGAAGATCTCGACACCGTTCACCAGCCCGACGATGCGGTCGGATTCCTCGCGGATCAGCGCCGCCAGCGCGGCTTCCGCCGGGCCGACCTTGGATTCCAGGAGCTGCGCGGCGCCGCGGATGCCGGCAAGCGGGTTCTTGATCTCGTGCGCCAGCATGCCGGCCATCGAGCGTACCGACTGCGCGGCTTCCGCAGCCGCGCCCTGCCGCGCCATGCGATGCTCCAGGCTGCGGTCGCGCATTGCCAGCACGACCGATCCATGAGGATCGTCCAGCGGCGCCACCTCGATCGATACGTGCTGCAGATGCAGGCGCGGCCCGTCGATCGACATCTCCGCATCGCTGATCGCCGACCGGCCGAGGCGGCATTGCTCGATCAGGCTGAACAGCGGGCAGTCCTCCGGGATGACTTCCGACAGGCGGCGGCCGACCAGGTTCTTGCGCCCGACATGCAGCAGATCCTCGGCGGCCGCGTTGAGCATGCGGCAGTCGCCTTCCCGATCCACCACGATGATCGCCGCCGGCAGGGCCTCGATCAGCATGTTGGGAAGGACAAGCGTGTCCCACAGCTCCGAATTGGCTGCATCACCCGTCACGCGAAGGGGGATCGCGGCGCCGGTCATCGTCGCCTCACGCCGCCATCTGGTCGATCTGCGGCTGATAGAACTCGCGCACCAGCGCCATCACCGCATTCGGCTCGTCGATCTGGTTCACGCGTGTGCGGAATTCCGCTGAGCCGGGCAGGCCCTTCGAGTACCAACCGAGATGCTTGCGCGCGATCCGCAGGCCCGCTTCCACGCCGTAATGGCTCAGCATCGACTGGTAGTGCTCCAGCACGGTGTGGAGCTGGTCTTTCAGCGATGGATTGGGCAGCCGCTCACCGGTGCGCAGGAACGCGATGACCTGTTTCAGGAACCACGGCTTGCCATAGGCGCCGCGCCCGACCATTACGCCGTCCGCGCCCGAATGATCCAGAGCGGTCCGCGCATCCTCCAGGCTGAGGATGTCGCCATTGACCACGACCGGGATGCCGACCGACTCCTTGACGCGGCGGATGAACTGCCAGTCAGCCTCGCCGTTATAGAACTGGCAGCGGGTCCGGCCGTGCACGGTGATCATCTTGATGCCGCTTTCCTCCGCGATCCTGGCGAGGCGCGGGGCGTTCTGGTTGGCATCGTCCCAGCCCTTGCGCATCTTCAGCGTGACGGGGAGCTTCACGGCCTTCACGGTGGCTTCCAGGATCTTGGCGGCCTTGGCTTCATCGCGCATCAGCGCGGAGCCGGCCTCGCCATTCACCACCTTCTTCACCGGGCAGCCGAAATTGATGTCGATGATGGCGGCGCCGCGATCCTCGTTGAGCTTGGCAGCCTCGGCCATCACGTGCGGCTCGCAGCCGGCGAGCTGCACGGCCATCGGCGCTTCCTCCGGCACGTTCTCGGCCATGCGCAGGGATTGGTGATTCTGGCGGATCATCGCTTCGCTGGCGATCATCTCGGAGACGACCAGCCCGGCCCCGCTACGCTTCACCAGGCGGCGGAACGGCAAGTCGGTGACGCCAGACATGGGCGCCAGGATCACCGGATCCTCGAGTTTCACCGGCCCAATCTGGATGCTCACTTTTTGATCACTCGTCGCTCTTGCCCAAAAACTGAGCAGAGTTATAAGACGGGCGGCTCATGCTGCAAAGCAAAAAAAGCTTGTCCTAGACCAATGGCTAGCCCTGCCCGATCAGGATCTCGCGCACGAATTTGACCCCCGGATAAGCCAGGGTCAGGAGCAGGTAGCCCGTCAGCAGCCAACGTGCCGCCTTGCGCCCCCGCATGCCCGTCCGGTGGTGCAGGATAAGGAGGATAAGAACGACTGCAAAGCCCAGGAAAGACAACAGGATTTTGTGAGTGAAGGCGAACGCCCGGCCGATCGTCAGCAGCTCGTTGGCGGCGCCGGTGGCGAGGGCCAATAGCAGCAGGATTGCGGCCAGTTTCAGGAGGGTGTTCTCCAGGGCCTCGGTCTCCGCCAGGGGGGGCAGGACCCGGGTCGACCAGCTATCCGTCCGCGCCTTGAAGGCCCGCTCTTCCAACAGCACCCCGCAGGCGGCTACGGCCGCCAGCGTCAGGGCCGCGTAGGCCGCGATGGCAAGGAGGACGTGGCCGGCAAACCACGCGCCCGGCGCGACCGGAACTGGCGGCTCAACCTCGAACGCGGAGGCGAGCCAGCCGAGAACGATCAGGAGAATCGCATAGGGACCGACCAGCGCAGCAAGGCGCAGGGCCGCCGTGTTCAGCACGACAGACGCGGTGAACACGACCAGGACCGCCAGGGCCGTCACGTGCAGGCTGGTGGCCAAGCCGGCGCGCCAGCCTTGCTGCAGCTCGGCGATTGCCGGCGCCGATCCGCCGACCAGAGCGGCGGCCAGCAGCAGCCAGCCGAGCGCATTGCGCTCCAGCTTCCCGCGGCAAGCGAGGATGGAGAGGGGAATAAGGGCGGAGATGGCCGCGATCGCGGCGATCGGAAAGGTCGACATGGCGCGCATTATCGTTAAACTGCCGGGCCTTGGCAAACGCGCCTCATACCTTTTCTGGACATGTCGTCTCCTCGCACGTTCGTTCTTGTCGTCGCCGCCGGCAGCGGTCAGCGCTTTGGCGGCGACCTTCCGAAGCAGTACCAATTGCTCGCCGGCAAGCCGATGGTGCGGCACAGCCTGGAGACCTTCGCCGCGCATCCGGGCATCACGGGCATCCTGGTCGCGATCCATCCGGCGCAGCACGATCTCTATGACGCGGCCTCTGCCGGAATCGCCAAGCTGCGGCCGCCTGTGGAAGGTGGCACGACGCGGCAAGGTTCGGTTCTGAACGGGCTGGAGCGGCTGGCCGCCGAGCGGCCGGACTACGTGCTGATCCACGATGCCGCCCGGCCGTTGATCGATGCCGGGACGATCAGCCGCACCATCGAGGCGCTGACGCGGCACCCGGCGATCCTGGTCGCCGTGCCGGTGGTCGATACCATCAAGCGCGGCGCCGGCGAACGCGTCGGCGATACGGTCGACCGGCGCGACCTGTGGCGCGCGCAAACGCCGCAGGCGTTCCATTTCCAGGCTATCCTGGAAGCGCATCGCAAGGTTGCCGGCGGCGAGCTGACCGACGATGCGGCGGTGGCAGAGGCGGCCGGCATTCCCGTCACCTTCGTGATGGGCTCGGAGCGCAATTTCAAAGTGACGACGCAGGACGACATGGAGCGGGCGGAACGCATGATCGGCAGCCAGATGGAATTCCGCACGGGCAACGGCTATGACGTGCACAAGATCATCTCTGGCGACGGCATCACCATCTGCGGCGTGCGCATCCCCTGCGACATGGCGCTGGAGGGCCATTCGGACGCCGATGTCGGCCTCCACGCCATCACCGACGCCGTGCTGGGCGCGATCGGCGCCAAGGATATCGGCGCGCATTTCCCGCCCAGCGATCCCAAATGGCGCGGCGCCGAATCCTGGAAGTTCCTGGATCACGCCGCCAAGCTGGTGGCGGAGCGCGGCGGGCGGGTCGCCCATTGCGACGTCACCATCATTTGCGAGCGCCCCAAGGTCGGCCCGCACCGCGACGCCATGGTGGCGCGGGTCGCGGAAATCTTGAAAATCTCCCCCGATCGAGTCAGCGTGAAGGCGACGACCACGGAAAAGCTCGGCTTCACCGGCCGCGGCGAAGGCATCGCCGCGCAGGCGACGGCGACGGTGGCGTTGCCGATATAGTCCCTTCTCCCCTTGCGGGAGAAGGGTGCGAAGGCTTAGTGAGCGTCAGCGAGCTTAGCCGGAGCTGGATGAGGGGTCGCGCACCGATAGGTGCGCGCGCTCGGAGAGCGCAGGATTTCAAGGCCGCAGCGCTGCATCACCCCCCATCCCGACCTTCCCCCACAAGGGGGAAGGGGTCTCATTTGGTGGATGAAGTGATGGACCCAACTATCCTCCTCGATCTCTACCGCACCAAGCGCCTGCGCATCGTCACGGCGGAATCCTGCACCGGCGGGATGATCGCGGCGGCGATCACCGACATTGCGGGCTCCTCGGACGTGTTCGACCGCGGCTTCGTCACCTATTCCAACGAAGCCAAGACCCAGCAGATCGGCGTGCCGGCCGATCTCATCGCGCATCACGGCGCGGTCAGCGTCCACGTGGCGCGGGAGATGACCGTGGGTGCGCTGAAGCATTCCGCAGCGGATGTCGCGGTGGCGGTCACCGGCATCGCAGGGCCGGGCGGCGGTTCCGAGGCCAAGCCGGTCGGCCTAGTCTATCTGGCAGTCGCACGGCGCGGCTCCGATCCGGCGATCGAGCGTCACCAGTTCCACGGCGACCGCGCCGCGATCCGCCAGGCCGCCCTCGAGCGCGCCTTGGAGATGCTGGCCGAGGCGGTGGCGTGACGCGCATCCTGGGCGTCGATTTCAGCGGCGCCAGCGACGCCGGCCGCAAGATCTGGGTGGCCGAAGGGCGCCTGGACGACAACGGAGCGTTCGAACTGCTTACCTGCATTCCGGCGATCGACTTGCCAGGCGGTGGCAAGTCACCAGGCGAGGCTGTCCCCGCCCTCGCGCGTCATATCGCAGGACTCGGCACGGCGCGGGTCGGTTGCGATTTCCCATTCAGCCTGCCTCGTGACCTGGTCAGTTCGCGAAGCTGGCGCAGCTTCGCCATCCGCTATGCCGCCGATTTTGCCGATGCGGACACGTTTCGCAGCCTGATGCGTGCGCGGCACAACGCCGCCGAATACAAGCGCATGACGGATCGGATCGCGAAGACGCCGTTCAACTCCTACAACTTGCGGCTCTATCGCCAGACCTGGTGGGGTATAACGGGCGTGCTGCGGCCTCTGATCGCCAGTCGTGCCGCATCCGTTCGGCCGCAACAAAGGCTCATGCCCGACAAGCCGACGCTGATTGAAGTCTGTGCCGCCTGTACGCTGAAGTCGATCAAGCTCTATCCACCATACAAGGGGGGCGAGGCCGGACATCGTCGTGCGCGACGGCGCATTCTCGAAGGCCTGGTCGATCGGGGAACGCTGGCCGCTCCCAGCCGCAAAATGCGCGCGATCCTGCTCGACAACGAAGGCGGCGATGCGCTCGATGCCGCGATCGGCGCGGTCGCGACGGCGCGCGCGGACCTTACGAAGGATGCCGATCCCTACCAGCAGCTGGAAGGCCGGGTCTATTTCGAGATCGGCGTGTAGAGCTGATAGGCGCGCGCTTCGAAGGCGGCGACCATGCGCCGCACCGCCTCGTGGAACAGCACGCCGATCAACTTCTGCAGCAGGACGGAGCTGAACTCGAACTCCAGATGGAAGTCGATCTGGCAGGTACCCTCAGGGGTCGCCGAGAAGCTCCAGTGATTCTTGAGGGTCTTGAACGGGCCTTGCAGGTAATCCACGTCGATGCGCAGGCTCGGCCGGTCCAGCGTGACGCGGCTGGTGAATTTCTCGCGCACCATTTTGAAGCCGATCATCAGGTCGGCGATCATGGTCTCTCCGGTCGAGGTCTGCTGCTTGTCGCGGATGCGCGCGCCGGTGCACCAGGGCAGGAATTCCGGGTATTTCGCCACATCGCCGACCAGTTCGAAAATCTGCGCCGGCGTGAAGGGCAGGATCTTCTGCTCAGTATGGACCTTCATTCGGCCGCTGGACTCGCCTTGGCCTGGCCTTCTCGCGCCGCGCGCAACCGCGCGAAATCCTCGCCCGCATGGTGCGAGGAGCGGGTGAGAGGCGAGGCCGCGACCAGCAGGAAGCCCTTGCCCGTCGCCTGCCGCTTGAACATCTCGAACTCGACCGGCGGCACGAAGCGCTCCACCGCGTGATGCTTCTTGGTCGGCTGCAGATACTGCCCGATGGTGAGGAAATCGACATCGGCGGCGCGCAGATCGTCCATCACCTGGAACACTTCGTCGTTTTCTTCGCCCAGACCCACCATCATGCCCGACTTGGTGAACATGCTTGGGTCGATCTCCTTCACGCTCTGCAGCAGCCGTAGCGAGGTGAAATAGCGCGCGCCCGGCCGCACCGAGCGATAGAGCCGCGGCACGGTTTCCAGGTTGTGGTTGAAGACGTCGGGCCGCGCCTCGACGACTTTGGCCACCGCACCCGGCTTGTTGAGGAAATCCGGCGTCAGCACTTCGATGGTGGTGTCCGGCGAGACAGCGCGGATGCGGCGGATCACCTCAGCGAAATGCCCCGCTCCGCCGTCATCCAGATCATCGCGATCGACCGAGGTTACGACTACATGCTTGAGGCCAAGCTGTGCGCAGGCTTCGGCGACATGATCGGGCTCGTGCGGGTCGAGCTGGTCCGGCCGGCCGGTCGCAACGTTGCAGAAGGCGCAGCCGCGGGTGCAGACCGCGCCCAGGATCATGAAGGTCGCGTGCTTCTGCTGCCAGCATTCGCCGATATTGGGGCAGGCCGCCTCTTCGCACACGGTGTGCAGGTTGTATTTGCGGACCAGCGCCTTGGTCTCGGCGTACTCGTTGCTGGTCGGTGCCTTGACCCGAATCCAGTCCGGCTTGCGCAGCACCGGATTGTCCGGCCGGTGTGCCTTCTCGGGGTGGCGGAGTTTCAGGTCGGTCGTCATCATCTGTCTCTACATATGGATCACGCGGCCATATGCCGCCAGCACCGCCTCATGCATCATCTCCGACAGGGTCGGATGCGGGAAGATGGTGTGCATCAGCTCGGCCTCGGTCGTCTCCATGGTCTTGGCGATGGTATAGCCCTGGATCAGCTCCGTCACCTCCGCCCCGATCATATGTGCCCCCAGCAATTCGCCGGTCTTGGCGTCGAACACGGTCTTGACCAAGCCCTCCGGCTCACCCAGTGCAATCGCCTTGCCATTGCCGATGAAGGGGAATTTACCCACTTTCACCTCATAGCCTTTGTCCTTGGCCGCCTGTTCGGTCAGGCCGACGCTCGCGACCTGAGGCATGCAATAGGTACAGCCCGGAATATTGCCCACGGCGAGCGGGTGGACGCCTTTCACGCCGGCGATTTTCTCGATGCAGATGACGCCCTCGTGGCTTGCCTTGTGGGCCAGCCAGGGCGGACCGGCGAGGTCGCCGATGGCGTAGACGCCCGGTTCGCCGGTCGCGCCATAGCCGTCGACCACCACGTGGGTCTTCTCGACCTTCACCTTGGTGCCTTCGAGGCCGAGATTCTCCACGTTGCCGATGATGCCGATGGCCAGGACCACGCGGTCGACGGTGATGTCCTGCGACTTGCCGCCGGCCTCCACCGTCGCGGTCACGTTGTCGGCGCCCTTCTTCAGCGCCTTCACGGTGGCGGAGGTCAGGATCTTCATGCCCTGCTTCTCGAACGCCTTCTTGGCGAAGGCGGAGATTTCGGCATCCTCGACCGGCAACACCCGGTCCAGCACTTCGACCACCGTCACGTCCGCACCGAGGGTGCGGTAGAAGCTGGCGAACTCGATGCCGATGGCGCCGCTGCCGACCACCAGCAGCGACTTCGGCATGGTCGGGGGTATCATCGCTTCCTTGTAGGTCCAGATCAGCTTGCCGTCCGGCTCCAGGCCGGGGAGTGCCCGCGCCCGCGCGCCGGTCGCGAGGATGATGTGCTTGGCGGTGAGGTCCGCGACCGGCTTGCCGTCCTTTTCCACCTTCAGCTTGCCGGGGCCGTTGAGGCGGCCATGACCGTCGAACACCTCGACCTTGTTCTTCTTGAGCAGGTGCTTCACGCCGTTGGAAAGCTGGTTCGCGACCTTGCGCGAGCGCTCGACCACCTTCTTGAGATCAAAGGTCACGTTGCTGGCGCTGAAGCCGTAGGCGTCGGCATGCTGCAGCAGATGGCCCACCTCCGCCGAGCGCAGCAGCGCCTTGGTCGGGATGCAGCCCCAATTGAGGCAGATCCCGCCCAGATGCTCGCGCTCCACGCAGGCGGTCTTGAGGCCGAGCTGCGCCGCGCGGATCGCGGTCACATAGCCGCCGGGGCCGCCGCCCACCACGATGATATCGAAACTGTTGTCTGCCATGGGCGAGTCCTCAATCCTCTACGTTCAGCCCGGATTCATGGGCGCACTTCATCATGATTCTTTGGGCGCTTGCCTATTGCGCCTGGGTGTTGGCCTCGTTGGAAACTATGTTCTTCCCGACGCTCCATCGCCACCTTCCGCACCATCAGTTCAGCCCCGATTGATTCACGCATTTGTTGAAGATGGCCTCGGCGCTCCGCCGGATATCCTCCTGCTCCGCCATCGCATCGAGATCGCCGGGCGGCACGTGACGGAAGTCCTCGAACATCTCGTCCGTGAAGCACTCGCATGCGGCGGTGAGTCGTTCTTCCATACTGGCTTCATCCGATGTCGCATATTGCTTCATGCGCTTTGCGCACAGGTGCGACAGCTTCGCTTTCACTGACTTTTCGTACACGCGGCCGGCCAACGTTCCAGGCTCGGCCGGATGGGTCATCACGTAGCGATAGACGCCGAAGCCGACGGCTGGGCTGACGACCAGCAGAAAGACCAGGCTGGCGAGGTACCATCGCAGCATCTATTCGGTTCCGCTCCCCTCTTTACACATTGCCGTCCGGCTTGCCGCCGCACCGGCCATGCATGCTCCTTCCCGATCACCTCACTCCGCCGCCTGGCGTGCGCGCTCCTGGCATTCGACGAAATGCGGCCGCATCTTGCCGGCTGCCGGCTCCTGCTCCGGGTTGGTGGCGAAGGACACGATCTCTTCCGCGTTCAGGAAGCTCACCACCGCCTGGCTGGTGCAGGCGCAATACTTGACCATCACCTCGTGCGCCTGCGGATTGGTAGGGTCCAGATTGGCTGCCTTCCATTCCGCTTCCATCGCCGCCTCGCAGCGCTGGGTGAAATAGTCGAAGAACTGCTTCTCCAATGGATCGCCGGCGACGGCCGGCGCCGCACACAACAGGGCAAGGCCAAGGGCGAATGCGACGCGCATCCGCCCTTACACCAGCATCGAAAGCGGGTTCTCGATCAGCTTCTTGAATGCGCTCAGGAACTCGGCACCGATCGCGCCGTCGACCACGCGGTGATCGACCGACAAGGTGCAACTCATCACCGTCGCCACCGCCAACTGGCCGTTCTTGACGACGGCGCGCTGATCGCCTGCGCCGACCGCCAGGATGCAGCCCTGCGGGGGGTTGATGATGGCGGCGAAATCCTTGATGCCGAACATGCCGAGATTGGACAGCGAGAAGCTGCCGCCGGTGTATTCCTCCGGCTTCAGCTTGCCGTCCTTGGCGCGCGCGGCGAGGCTCTTCATCTCGGACGAGATTTCCGACAGGCGCCTGTCTTCGGCGCGGCGGATGATCGGGGTGATGAGGCCGTTCGGGATCGCGACCGCGACCGAGATGTCGGCGGTCTTGTACATCTTCACGCCCTCGTCGCTCCACGAGGCGTTGGCCGCCGGCACCTGCTTCAAGGCAATGGCGCTGGCCTTGATGATGAAGTCGTTGACCGACAGCTTGAAGGCACCCTTGCCCTCCTTGGGCGCGCCGGCGTTGATCTCCTCCCGCACTTTCAGCAGCCGGTCGATCTCGCAATCGATGGTTAGATAGAAATGCGGCACGAACTGCTTCGATTCCTGCAGCCGCCGCGCGATGGTCTTGCGCATCATGCTGTGCGGCGTCAGGTCGAATTCCGGCTCGCCGAAGGCCGGCGTGCCAGGCACCGACGGCGCGCTCGGCAACCCCTTTGCCGCAGCTGGCGCGGGTGCAGCTTTCGCGCCGCCGCCTGCGGCCGCCTTGTCGATATCGGACTTCACCACGCGGCCATGCGGGCCTGAGCCGACAATGCGCGACAGGTCGAGCCCATGCTGCTGTGCCAAGCGCTTGGCGAGCGGGCTGGCGAAAATGCGTGTGCCGGATGCAGCGGCAGGAGTTGGAGCCGGCGCGGACGCCGGAGCCGCCGGCTGTTTCGGCGCATCGGCCTTGGGTGGTGCGGCCTCGGCTTTCGCGGGTGCCGGTGCCGACGGCGTTTTGGGCGCGGTCGCAGCGGCGGCCGCTTTGATATCACCGGTGCTCTCGCCTTCCTCCAGCAGCACGGCGATCACATCATTGACCTTCACGCCCTGCGCGCCTTCGGGGACCAGGAGCTTGCCGATCTTCCCCTCCTCGACCGCCTCGACCTCCATGGTCGCCTTGTCGGTCTCGATCTCGGCGATCACGTCACCGGGTTTGACCGGGTCGCCTTCCTTCTTCAGCCAGCGCGCGAGATTGCCTTCCGTCATTGTAGGAGAGAGGGCGGGCATCAGGATGTTGATCGGCATGACCCGTCCTCCTCAGCGATAGGTGACGCGCTTGACGGCTTCGACGATGTGCTCGGCCTGCGGCAGCGCCAGCTTCTCGAGGTTGGCGGCATAGGGCATCGGCACGTCCGCGCCATGGACCCGCACCACCGGCGCGTCCAGCCAGTCGAACATCTGCTCCATCGCCACGGCCGCCAGTTCGGAGCCGATGCCGGCAAAGGGCCAGCCTTCCTCTACGCTGACCAGGCGGTTGGTGCGCTTCACGGATTCCACGATGGTATCGGTATCGAGCGGCCGGATGGTCCGAAGGTCGATCACTTCCGCTTCGATGCCCTGCTTCGCCAGTTCCTCGGCTGCGGTCAAGGCGACGCCGACCATGCGCGAGAAGGCGGTGATGGTGACGGCATCGCCGGGCCGCACGACCTTCGCCTTGCCGATCGGCACGACCCATTCGGGATCGGTCGGCACCGGGAAGGTCTGGCCGTAGAGCACCTCGTTTTCAAGGAAGATGACCGGATTCGGATCGCGGATCGCCGACTTGAGCAGGCCCTTCGCGTCGGCCGCCGACCAGGGCGAGACGACCTTGAGGCCTGGGCAATGGGCGTACCAGCTCGCATAGCATTGCGAATGCTGCGCGGCCACGCGCGCCGCCGCGCCGTTGGGGCCGCGGAACACGATCGGGCAACCGAGTTGGCCGCCGGCCATGTAGAGCGTCTTGGCAGCGGAATTGATGATGTGGTCGATCGCCTGCATGGCGAAGTTGAAGGTCATGAATTCGACGATCGGACGGAGGCCAGCCATCGCGGCGCCGACCCCGACGCCGGTGAAGCCATACTCGGTGATCGGCGTATCGATCACGCGCTTGGCGCCGAATTCCTCGAGCAATCCCTGGCTGACCTTGTAGGCGCCCTGATATTCGGCGACCTCTTCGCCCATCAGGAAGACCTTGTCGTCACGGCGCATCTCTTCCGCCATGGCGTCCCGCAGGGCTTCGCGGACAGTCTGAGGATGGGTCTCGCCCTTGTAGTCGGATTCCACGGGCGCGACGGCTTTCGGCGCGGCCGCCGCCTTCGGAGCCGCAGGCGCAGCCGGTGTTGCGGGCTTGGCCTCCGCCGGCGCGGGCGTTGGCGCCGGCGCTGCCTTGGGGGCGGCTTTCGGAGCCGCGCCAGCCTGCTCCCCCTCGCCGCGCACGATGGCGATCGGCGTGTTGACCGCGACCCCTTCAGTGCCGGCGGGAATGAGGATCTGGTCGAGGATGCCCTCCTCGACCGCCTCGACCTCCATTGTCGCCTTGTCGGTCTCGATCTCTGCCAGGATATCGCCCGGTTTGACCGCATCGCCGACCGACTTGCTCCACTTGGCGAGCTTGCCTTCCGTCATGGTGGGAGACAGAGCGGGCATCAGAACTTCAACGGCCATGTTCGTCTCCCTTTCTCACGCCTCGACCAGGACATCGGTCCAGAGCTCCGCCGGATCTGGCTCCGCCGATTGCTGGGCGAATTCGGTGGCGGCCGACACGATCTCTTTGATCTCGCGATCGAAGTCCTTGAGCTTCGCCTCGTCGGCAACCTTGCTGCTCAGGATATATTCGCGCAGCCGGTCGATCGGGTCGTGCTCCTGCCGCATCTTCGCGACTTCTTCCTTGCTGCGGTATTTCGCGGGATCGGACATCGAATGGCCGCGATAGCGATAGGTCATCATCTCCAGGATGAACGGCCCCTTGCCGTCGCGCGCGTGCGCCAGCGCGGCCGCGCCGGCCTTGCGGACCGCCATCACGTCCATGCCATCGACGCGGTCGCCCGGGATGCCGTAGGCGACGCCGCGCTTGTAGAGCTCCGTGCCGGCGGTGGAGCGCTGCACGCTGGTGCCCATGGCGTATTTGTTGTTCTCGACCACATAGACGACGGGCAGCTTCCACAAGGCCGCCATGTTGAACGCCTCGGCGACCTGGCCCTGGTTGATCGCGCCGTCGCCGAGGTAGCACATGCAGACCTTGCCATCCTCGCGGTACTTGTGCGCGAAGCCGAGGCCGGTGCCGAGCGGGACCTGGCCGCCGACGATGCCATGGCCGCCATAGAATCCCTTCTCGCGGCTGAACATGTGCATGGAGCCGCCCTTGCCCTTGGAATAGCCGCCGCGCCGTCCGGTCAGCTCCGCCATCACGCCCTTGGCATCCATGCCGCAGGCCAGCATGTGGCCGTGATCGCGATAGGAGGTGATGACGGTGTCGCCCTGCTCCGCCGCGGCCTGCATGCCGACCACCACGGCTTCCTGGCCGATGTAGAGATGGCAGAAGCCGCCAATGAGGCCCATGCCGTAGAGCTGGCCGGCCTTTTCCTCGAACCGGCGGATCAGCAGCATGTCGCGATAATGGGTGAGGATGTCCTGAGGCGTGGATTCGCCGCCGCTTTTGGCAGCGCGGCTCTGCGCGGGTTTCGCCATGGTTAACCCCTGACTGGCTGGAGTGGCGAGTAGGAACGATCAGGCGGCTTTGGCCGCTTTTCGCGGATTATGGTTAGCGAAAGGGCAAAAAGCAAGGAACTTAAACTGTTGTTTCATATGACAAATATATGATTAACTGAAATTCAGTTAATCGCGGAATTTTCGCTATCTCTGGGGTGCGCTGCCGGTTGGTTTGTTGCTCGGCAGGAAGATGACGACGTCATTCGGATCGCTGAAATTCAGCATGATGCGCGCCCGCTCTTCGAGCATGTCGAGATCGAGCGAGGAATTGCTGAGGAGCGCGACGCGCTGCTCCAGCGCGGCGCGGTCGGCGGCACTCTTCGCGAGCTCCTGCTGCGAAGCCTCGAGCTGCTGGTTGACGCGCAGCCAAGCCAGGATGCCGCGATCACCCTGGACAGCGTGATAGATGAAGTAGCCGGCCACGCACGCACCCAGAAGCTGGGCCGCCAAGGACTTGAGTCGCCGGTGAAATTCGCGCCGAACCTGCATGACGAGACGGAATCACACAAGGATTCGTCTCGTCAATAGAATTACGTGCGTTAGCGCCCTTTGCGCGCCAATGCCGCGCGGCCGCCATAGCGCGCGGCGGAGCCGAGCTGCTCCTCGATGCGCAGGAGCTGGTTGTACTTCGCGATCCGGTCGGAGCGCGAGAGCGAGCCGGTCTTGATCTGCCCGCAATTGGTCGCGACCGCGAGATCGGCGATGGTCGAATCCTCGGTCTCGCCCGAGCGATGCGACATGACGGCGCGATAGCCGGCCTTGTGCGCCATCTCCACCGCGGTCAGGGTCTCGGTCAACGTGCCGATCTGATTGACCTTGATGAGGATCGCGTTGGCGATGCCGCGCTCGATGCCGGTCGCGAGGCGCTCGGGATTGGTGACGAACAGATCATCGCCGACCAGCTGCACGCGATCGCCGATGGCGCGGGTCAATGCCTTCCAGCCGTCCCAGTCGTCCTCTGCCATGCCGTCCTCGATCGACAGGATCGGATAGGACGACACCAGCTTGGAATAGAGCGCGACCATGCCGGCGGCATCCAGCACCTTGCCCTCGCCTTCCAGGTGATATTGGCCGTTCTTGTAGAATTCGGTGGATGCCGTATCGAGCGCGAGGCCGATCTCATCGCCGGCCTTGAAGCCGGCCTTCTCGATCGCCTTCACGATGAAATCGAGGGCGTCCTCGGCGCTCTTGAGGTTGGGCGCGAAGCCGCCTTCGTCTCCGACATTAGTGTTGTGGCCGGCGGCCTTCAACTGCGCCTTCAAGGCGTGGAACACTTCCGCGCCCCAGCGGATCGCCTCGGCCCCGCTTTCGGCGGCGACCGGCATGATCATGAATTCCTGGAAGTCGATCGGATTGTCGGCATGGGCGCCGCCATTGATGATGTTCATCATCGGCACCGGCAGCACACGTGCCTGCGCACCGCCGACATAACGATAGAGCGGCAGGCCCGCTTCCGCCGCCGCAGCCTTCGCGACCGCAAGGCTGACGCCGAGGATCGCGTTGGCGCCGAGGCGTGCCTTGTTGGGCGTGCCGTCCAGCTCGATCATGAGCTCATCCAGGCGCACCTGGTCGGTGCCCTCCAGGCCGCCGATCGCGTCCTGAAGCTCGCCATTCACCGCCTCGACCGCGTTCAGGACACCCTTGCCAAGATAGCGGCTCTTGTCGCCGTCGCGCAGCTCGACCGCCTCATGCGCGCCGGTGGAGGCGCCGGATGGCACGGCAGCGCGCCCGCTGGCGCCGCTCTCCAAGGTGACATCCACCTCCACAGTCGGATTGCCGCGACTATCCAGGATTTGCCGCGCGTGCAGGTCGATGATCGCACTCATGCCTTGCTCCCTAGAGGTGGTTCGCGCCCGTTATATCGCAGGCGCACAACGGGTCCAGGGAAAATCCCGCGACATTCGGAATCAGCGCAGACCGTGGGACTTCAGGGTGTCCTCGATGCTCCGGTCGAGCAGGCCGCGTTCGGCGGCGGCCAGGTCCGTCATCACGCCCATGGTCTGCTTCGGGCAGTCCTGGACGTCGGCCAGGCTGAGATTGAGCGCATTGACCAGATCGTTCAGCGTGACGTCGTTGAGGTCGCGCGCCAGGACCCAGCGGCGATTGTCGCTCCTGACCACGAAGCGCGCCCCGCGCAGCATGTCCATCACATAGGTCAGCTTGCCGATCTCGGCACCCAGCTCACGGCTCATATAGTCGAGCTTCTCCCCGCCGCTGGCCGTGCTCTGGATCGCGCGGAGGCTGGCGAGCGCGCCGAGGGCCAGGCCCAGGACATCGCCACGCCGCGGCCGCTCGTCCGGGTCGCGCCGGCCGGAGCGCCATTCCGGCAGCGAGGCCGTAATCTCCGCGCCGATCAGCACGACCAGCCAGCCGAGATACATCCAGATGAGAAAGATCGGCAGCGCCGCCAGCGCGCCATAGAGCGTCTGGTAGCTGCCGAGAAAGCCGAGATAGTAGCCGAAGGCGCGCTTCAGCGCCTCGAACAGCACCGCCGCGATGACAGCGCCAGTTGCCGCGTCCATCCAGCGGACCGGCCGCGTCGGGATCAGGCGATAGAACAGCAGGAAGCCGACCGCCTCCAGCACGAACGGCGCGATCGAGGCATAGAGCCGCACCGCCCCGGACATGTAGCTCGACGACTGTGCGATCGCGAAGGCATAGCTGGAGATCGAGAAGGCAATGCCGAACAGGATTGGGCCCAGCGTGATGAGCGCCCAATAGACCGGGAAGCGCTGGATCTTGAAGCCGCGCCCGCCGCCCCAGATGCGATCGAATGCCGTCTGGATGGTGTTGATGAGCAGCAGCGCCGTTACCGCAAGGCCGAGGATGCCGACGCCCGTCGTCTCGCCGGCATTGCGGATGAAGCTCTGCAGATGCCCTTCGACGATCACTGCCAGGCTCGGTGCTGCATTCTCGATCAGCGAGCGCAGCAGGGTTTCGCGCATATTGCTGAAGGCCGGGAATGCCGCGAACATGGCAAGGCCGATCGCCATCATCGGCACCATCGCCAACAGCGACGTGTAGCTGAGCGAGGAAGCGACCGACGGGCAGGAATCGCGGCTGAAGCGCCGCACGACATAGCCGATCAGGCTGTAGGCCTTGTGCTGGCGGGTGCGATCGATCAGGTTCTGGAACTGGCCGAACCGGCCCCGACCCGGCTCGTCCTCGGGGCTTGCTGCCGGCACCTCGGAGTCTCGGCTGTCGCCTTCCATGGCGAAAACCCTAGGCCGATTGGCGGTTTACGGTCAATCGTGGACCTTCGTCCTCAAGAACTCGACCCGTTCGGCGATACTGCAGCGCGGCAATTCGACCAGGTCGTAGCCGAGCGTCTCGTAGGTGGCGACCATGGTCTCGTAAGTCTGCACGGCCTCGGTGAAGCTCTGCTTGCGCTCAGTATCCGTCGTGAAAATCTCGACCCAAGGCGGCGCAATAAAGACGCGGCGGTTGTAGCAGAACAGCGCGGCCGCCTTCTCAACGTGAGGAGGAATGGGCAGGTTCATCAGCCGCAGATAGCCGAGGACGTCCGGCACACCGCGATCGAAGAACACCGGGCCGGCCAGATCCTGTGCTTTCCTGTACGAGCGCAGTTCCCAACTCAGCATGAGTTCGGCAAAGAGCGCCGGATCGTGCAACGCCGGTCCGTCGATCACCTGCTGATCCTGGATGATGGCGCGACCGGCCTCGATGGAACGCGCAAAGCCGGCTCGCTCCAAAGCATCGATGAGCGTGCTCTTGCCGGAGCCGGGGCCGCCGGTAATCACGAACAGATGTGCGGCGCGAATTGCCACGCAATGACTCTGGAAAATAGAGGAAGGGCGTAACGCTGGATGCCGGCGTCAGATCACGGAGCTATGTTTTCTATCGGCCGCGACTTCGCGATCTTGTCGAGCGCGAGCAATGTTTCCAGCACGCGGCGCAGATGCTTGAACGGCACCATGTTGGGACCGTCGGACGGCGCGTGGTCGGGGTCCTCGTGCGTCTCCATGAAGACCGCCGCAACGCCGACCGCGACGGCGGCGCGCGCCAGGACCGGCACGAACTCACGCTGCCCGCCGCTGGACGTGCCCTGCCCGCCCGGCTGCTGCACCGAGTGGGTGGCATCGAACACAACGGGATAGCCGGTGTCGGCCAGGATCGGCAGAGCGCGCATGTCGCTGACGAGGGTGTTGTAGCCGAAGCTCGCGCCGCGCTCGCACAAGAGGACGTTGTCGTTGCCCTCGTTGTGGCACTTGGCGGCGACGTTCTTCATATCCCAAGGCGCGAGGAACTGGCCCTTCTTGATGTTGATCGCGCGCCCGGTCTTCGCAGCGGCAACGATCAGATCGGTCTGCCGGCAGAGAAACGCGGGTATCTGCAAGACGTCGACCGCTTCGGCGACCGGTGCGCATTGATCCGGCGCATGCACATCGGTCAGCACCGGCACGTCGAATTTCTCGCGCAACTCGGCAAGGATCGGCAGGCTCTTTTCCAGGCCGAGCCCGCGCGCGGCGGTAGCGCTGGTGCGGTTCGCCTTGTCGAAGCTGGTCTTGTAGATGAGGCCGATCCCAAGGCTGCGCGTGAGCTCGGTCAGCGCACTGCACATCTCGTGTGCGTGCGCGCGGCTTTCGAGCTGGCACGGACCAGCGATCAGGGCGAACGGCTTGTCGTTGCCGATCTCGATATTGTGGATCTTCACGTGGCGCGGTTTTGTCATGGCTGCCACCTTACACCAAGCGGGCCTGTGTCACCGCCGCGCCGATGAATGACACGAACAGCGGATGCGGCTCGAACAGGCGCGATTTCAGTTCCGGATGGAACTGGACGCCAATGAACCACGGATGGTCGGGGATTTCCACGATCTCCGGCAGGATGCCGTCCGGCGACATGCCGGAGAAACGCAGGCCTTCCTGCTCCAGCCGCTCCTTGTAATTGATGTTCACTTCATAGCGATGACGGTGCCGCTCCGAGATCGCAGTCTTGCCATAGATATTTGCGACCGCGCTGCCCGGTTTCAAGATCGCCTCGTAGGCGCCTAGCCGCATGGTGCCGCCGAGATCGCCGCCCGCCCTGCGGGTCTCCAGCACGTTGCCACGCACCCATTCGGTCATCAGGCCGACCACCGCCTCCGGGCAGGGCCCGAATTCGGTCGAGCCTGCGTTCTTGATACCGGCGAGATTGCGCGTCGCCTCGATCACCGCCATCTGCATGCCGAAGCAGATGCCGAAATAGGGAATCTTGCGCTCGCGCGCGAAGCGGGCGGAATTGATCTTGCCTTCCGAGCCGCGCTCGCCGAAGCCGCCCGGCACCAGGATGCCGTGTACGCCCTCCAGATGCTGGACCGTGTCCTCGCGCTCGAAGATCTCGGAATCGATCCAGTTGAGATTGACCTTCACGTTGTTGGCAATGCCGCCGTGGCGCAACGCTTCGGCCAGCGACTTGTAGGCGTCGAGCAGCGAGGTGTATTTGCCGACCACCGCGATGTTCACTTCGCCTTCCGGCGAGCGGATGCGGTCGACCACCTGCTGCCACTTCGACAAGTCCGGCTCTTTGGTGTCGATACCGAAATGGCGGCACACTTCGTGGTCGTAGCCTTCGGCGTGGTAGGCCAGCGGCACGGCATAGATGGTATCGACATCGAGCGCCTGGATCACGGCGCTCGGCCGCACGTTGCAGAACTGCGCGATCTTGCGCCGGCTGTCGGCCGGGATCTGGCGGTCGGAGCGGCAGAGCAGCAAATCGGGCTGGATACCGACGGCCTGCAGCTCCTTCACCGAATGCTGCGTCGGCTTGGTCTTGAGTTCGCCGGCGGACGGGATATACGGCACCAGGGTCAGGTGCACGAACATCGCGCGGTCCTTGCCCAGCTCGTTGCCCAACTGGCGGATCGCTTCCAGGAACGGCAGGCTTTCGATATCGCCGACCGTGCCGCCGATCTCGCACAGCACGAAATCCTCGTCGCCCAGGTCGGCCTTGATCCAGTCCTTGATCGCGTCGGTGACGTGGGGAATGACTTGGATGGTGGCGCCGAGATAGTCGCCGCGCCGTTCCTTCGCGATCACGTTGGAATAGATCTTGCCCGTCGTCACGCTGTCGGTCTTGCGGCTGGAGAGGCCTGTGAAGCGCTCGTAGTGCCCGAGATCGAGGTCGGTCTCCGCCCCGTCGTCGGTCACATAGACCTCGCCATGCTGATACGGGCTCATGGTGCCCGGATCGACATTCAGGTAGGGGTCCAGCTTGCGCAGGCGAACTTTGAAGCCCCTGGCCTGCAAAAGCGCGCCAAGAGCCGCCGACGAAAGCCCCTTCCCCAATGAAGAAACCACGCCGCCGGTGATAAATATGAAGCGAGACATGGGCCGACTTTATGGAACGAGTCGGGCGCGCCCAGCAAGGAAACAATCTCCTCTGGGATCACCCGAGTCGGATTGACGAAAACCGCCTGACGGGGGAGATTTAATCCCCCGCTGGCACTGCTGGAGTCGCTGGCTGTGCCGGTGCAGTTTGCGCCGGCGCAGTCCCGCTGGTTGCCGCTCCGCTCGCCGGCGCGGTTGCCGGTGCTGTGCCGGTTGCCGGCCCCGTATCGCCCGCTGGTGCAGTCACAGGTGCGGTCGTCCCGGTCGTTGCGGGGACCAGCGGACCCTGGCTATGCACGCGGCTGCCGATAATGGCCAATGCCAGGCTGGTGACAAAAAAGGCAGTCGCCAGGATGCCAGTCGCCTTGCTCAGGCCGTCCGCCTTGGCCCGGCCGGACATCAGGCCACCGAGGCCGCCGCTGCCGCCGCCCAGCCCGCCGATGCCGCCTTCCTTCTTCTGCAGAAGGATCGCGATCACCAGGCCGATAGCGATCAGGACGTGGATAATCAGAATGACTGCCATGCTCTATCCAACCAATGTCGGGAACGGCGCGGGTTCTATCCGCTTTTCGGAGGCTCCGCCAGTCGGAATATTGGCCTAGCCGTTGGCTGCGGCAAGGGCGATTGCCCAGAACTCCTCGCCCTTCAGGCTGGCTCCGCCGACCAGGGCGCCGTTGACATCCGGGACCCGCAGAAGGGTCGCGGCGTTGGAGGCTTTGACCGAGCCGCCATAGAGAATCCGCATCTCGGCGCCATCCTCGAACCAGCCTTTCAGCAAGGTGCGGATATGGCCATGAACCACGGCGACATCGTCGGGGGTGGGTGTGCGGCCGGTGCCGATCGCCCAGACCGGCTCATAGGCGATAACCAGATTGGCGGCCGCGGCGTCGGCCGGGACCGAACCCTCGAGCTGCGCCGAAATGACGTCCAAAGTGGCGCCGCGGTCACGCTCGGCCTCTGTCTCGCCGACGCAGACGATGGCGATGAGGCCAGCCTCGTGCGCCGCTTTCGCCTTGGCCGCGACCAGTTCGCTGCTCTCGCCATGATCGGCGCGGCGTTCGGAATGGCCGACGATGACATGGCTGCAGCCGCAATCGGCCAGCATCGCCGCCGCGATATCGCCGGTATGGGCGCCCGATTGCCTGGTGTGGCAGTCCTGGCCGCCGACCGCGATGCCGCTCCCTTCCGTCAGCTTCGCGGCCCACATCAGATAGCCGGCGGGCGGGCAGACCAGCAGATCGGCGGCCAGCTCCGGTTTGGCGGTGCGGCGAGCCTTGAGATCGGAAATCAGCGCCTCGGTCTGGGCGCGGCTGCCATTCATTTTCCAGTTTCCGGCGATCAGGGGCCGCAGGCGCGAAGCGTTCATGGCAGGCCGTCATCCTCGGTTCAAAGGGCGGGAGACGCTTGTTAGCACAGCACTTTTTAGCCTGCCAGCCGGCAAGTTTCAGGCCCGGAAGCGGGGTGTTCCGCCCTTGCTCCCCTAATGAGGCATCTCTATGATCCGCGCCGATTTTTCAACGATTGGGGCATCATGCTCACTACCATCCGCGGCAAGGCCAAGTCCTGGATCGTCAAGGTCCTGTTCGGGTTCCTCATTCTCGCTTTCGCGGCCTGGGGCATTGGCGACATTTTCGCGAACCGCGGCCTGACCAAGCCCGTGCTGCAGGTTGGCGAACTCAAATACACGCGCGAGGAGTTCAGCCGCGACCTGCGCCGCCGCCTGCAACAATTCCAGCAGCAGGGCATCGCCATCAACGCACAGCAATTCGCCGCGCTGGGCGGCATCGATCAGATTCTGAGTCAGCAGACCAGCCAGATGCTGATGCGGCATTATGCCGACCAGCTCAATCTCACGATCCCCCAGGCCGTGGCGATCGCCGACATCCAGAACAACCCGGCCTTCCGCAATGCGGCGGGGCTGTTCGATCGCGATCAGTTCCTGGCGCTTCTCAGCCAGAATGGATTGAGCGAAGCCGGCTATGTCCAGTTGCGCGGCGACGAGATGCGCATGCAGCAATTGGCCGGCCCGACCTTTGCCTCGCTGTCCACGCCGGCGGTGCTGAACGATCGCATCTACGCCTATCTGAACGAGCAGCGCAGCGCCGAATTCCTGGTGATTCCCGATGCCAGCATGACCGAGGTGAAGGATCCGGATCAGCCCGCGCTGGAAAAATTCTACAAGGACAACATCGCGCAATATCAGCGCCCCGAATATCGCGCCTTCATCGCGCTGCATCTGAAGGCGGAAGATTTCGCCAAGGACGTCACCATCCCGGACGACCAAGTGAAGAGCGAGTTTGAATCCCGCAAGGCGGAGTTCTCGACGGCGGAATCGCGCGCGATGGAGCAGGTCGTGCTGCAGGACCAGGCGAAGGCCGATGCGATCGTCGCCGCCGTCAAAGGCGGCAAGAGCTTCACCGACGCCGTCAAGGAAACGACCGGCGGCGCGCCCGTCGATCTGGGCAACGTCACCAAGGACAAGCTGCCGGCCGATATCGCGGAGCAGAGCTTCGCCCTTCCCGCGGATGGCGTTTCGGCGCCGCTGAAGAGCGCCTTCGGTCTCCACGTCGTGCATGTCAAGTCGATCACGCCGGGCGTCACCAAGACGTTCGACGACGTGAAGGATCAGTTGCGCCAGGAACTCGCGCTCGCCCAGGCCGGCGATGCGATGGTGTCGGTGGTCAACCAGCTCGACGACACGCTCGCCAGCGGCGCATCGGTATCGGATGCCGCGGAGCAATTGCACCTGACGGCGCAGAAATATGACGCGGTGGATTCCTCGGGCAAGGGGCGCGACGGCAAGGATGTCAACGTCGTTCCCGAGATCCTCCACCTCGCCCAGCAGACCGAAGCCGGGCAGACCAGCCTAGTCTCCACCCTCAGCGACGGCTCCTATGCGGTCGTGCAGGTCACCAGCGTGACGCCGGCCGAGGCCAAGCCACTGACCGAAGTCGCGGAGCAGGTGAAGCAGGATTGGCTGGCCAAGGCGAGGCGCGACGCCGCCGACGCCAAGGCCAAGGACCTGGCCGACAAGGTCAAGGCCGGCGATCTGGCGGCACTTGGCAAGCAATCCGGCCTGCAGCTGCAAGTCAGTCAGCCATTCACCCGCGACAAGGGCGATGGCGTCATCGACCCGTCGCTGGCGCAGAAACTGTTCGCGCTCAAGCTTGGCGAAGCGGCGACCGGCCGCACCGCGGACAGTGCGATCGTGGCCCGGGTCTCCGCCATCATCCCGGCCAAGCCGGAGGAGAACAAGGACCAGGTCGCACAGGTGTCCAAGCAACTGACCGACGCGATGCGCAAGGACCTTTACGCCGAGTTCCTGGTCGCGCTCGGCAAGAACGTGACGATCGAGCGCAACAACGAGGTCATCGACCAGATGATCGCGGCCGAGCAATGAATGTCGAGCCGGAGTTCGACCGCTTTGCCGCCGCGTATGAATCCGGCAAGCCCCAGGTCGTCTGGACCCGCCTGATCGCGGATCTCGAGACGCCGGTCTCCGCGCTGCTGAAGCTGGCGGACGGGCGGCCCAATTCGTTCCTGCTGGAATCGGTCGAGGGCGGACGCTCGCGCGGGCGCTATTCGCTGATCGGCCTGAAGCCCGACGTGATCTGGCGCTGCCGGGGCGACAAGGCGGAGATCAACCGCGATGCGCGGTTCCAGCCCGACCGCTTTGTCGCCGAGCCGACCGGCGCGCTGGCCTCGCTGCGTGCGCTGATCGCGGAATCGCGCATCGCGCTGCCGCAGGGCCTGCCGCCGATGGCATCCGGCCTGTTCGGGTACATGTCGTACGACATGGTGCGGCTGGTGGAGAAATTGCCGGACCTGAAGCCGGAGAAGCTGGGCCTGCCGGACGGCATTTTCCTGCGGCCGACCGTGATGGCGATCTTCGACAGCGTCGAGGACATGATCACGGTGGTGACGCCGATCTGGCCGGGGGCCGGCGGCAATGCGCGCGCGGCGTACAACCAGGCGCTGGAGCGCCTGTCCGACGTCGTGCACGATCTGGATCGCGCGCTGCCGCAACAGCGCACCAACAACGGCGTTCTGCTCGATTTGCCGGAGCCGCAATCCAACATGCCGCCGGAAGCCTTCAAGGCGATGGTGGATCGCGCCAAGGAATACATCCTGGCGGGCGACATCTTCCAGGTCGTGCTGTCGCAACGGTTCAGCCTGCCGTTTCAGTTGCCGCCGCTGGCGCTCTATCGCTCGCTGCGGCGGCTCAATCCCTCCCCTTTCCTGTTCTATCTCGATTTCGGCGGCTTCTCCGTCATCGGTTCCAGCCCGGAGATCCTGGTGCGGCTGCGCGACGGCACCGTCACGATCCGCCCGATCGCCGGGACGCGGCCGCGTGGCAAGAGCCCGGACGAGGATCGCGCGCTGGCCGCCGACCTGCTCGCCGACCAGAAGGAGCTGGCCGAGCATCTGATGCTGCTCGATCTCGGGCGCAACGATGTCGGCCGGGTCGCCAAGGTCGGCAGCGTCCGGGTGACCGAGCGCATGAAGATCGAGAACTATTCGCACGTCATGCACATCGTCTCCAACGTCGAGGGCGCGATCGATCCCAAGCACGATGCGATGGATGCGCTCATGGCGGGTTTCCCCGCCGGTACCGTTTCGGGCGCGCCGAAGGTGCGGGCGATGGAGATCATCGAAGAGCTGGAGCCGGAGAAGCGCGGCATCTATGGCGGCGCGGTCGGCTATTTCGCGGCCAATGGCAGCATGGATACCTGCATCGCCTTGCGCACCACGGTCGTGAAGGACGGTGTCATGTATGTGCAGGCCGGCGCCGGCATTGTTGCGGACAGCGTGCCGGAGAGCGAGCACCAGGAATGCCAGCACAAGGCCCGCGCACTGGTGCGCGCCGCCCAGGAGGCCGTGCGCTTCGCCGCCACCGGCCGAGGCAACTTTTGACCCAGCCCGATCCGGCACGCGCGCTGCTGGATGCCGTCATCGACTTCTACGGCGGCTTTGGCCGCGCGGGCGATCCGGGCGCTGTTCCGATGCTGGGTACGGTGCTTGCGGATTTGGGGCGCGCAACTTCATCTGCGCCCGCCCTTGCGCCACACGCCATCACGGCATCAGCGCTCCTCGACGCGGCGCTGCCTAAGACGGCATTCGGCGCCGTCATCGCTCAGGCCGCGCCCCTGCTCCGCTGGCGGCAGAATCCCAATTATACGATTGCCAATATGGGCGCCGGTTTCATGGCGGGTTATGGGTATGTCGAATTCGCGGGACCCAAGGATGCGTTGTTCCATGCGCCCGACATTCGCGTCGGACTCCTGCTGCTGGGTCCGGAACTGCACTATCCGCTGCACGCTCATCCAGCGGAAGAAGTCTATCATCCGCTGACCAATGGCGGCCGGTGGCGGCGCGGGCAAGAGCCGTGGCGCACAGTCCCCGCGGGCCACGCGATCCATCACCCACCCATGATTCCGCACGAGACGAAGGCGGCAGATTCCACGTTGCTCGCGCTCTATTGCTGGCGTGGCGATACGGTGACAGAAGCGCGCCTAACTGGTTGATGAAAATGACAATCATTGCGCAGCTTGTCGTTGCAACGGTGCGCCACGCGGACTAGCTTCCGACAAGTCCGTGGAACAAGAGCCCCGGGAGGTCTGCCATGAAAGTCGATGCCAGTGTCGTCAAGCACCTCAACAAGCTGCTGAAGAACGAACTGACCGCGATCAATCAGTATTTCTTGCATGGGCGGACAATCCGGCATTGGGGCTTCGAACGGCTGGGCAAGAAGATCTACGAAGAATCGATCGGCGAGATGAAGCACGCCGACCACCTCATCAAGCGCATCCTGCTGCTGGAGGGGCTGCCCAACCTACAGGACCTCGGCAAGCTGCTAATCGGCGAGACTGTGCCGGAGTGCCTGAAGAGCGATCTCAAGCTGGAATATGGCGCGCGTACCGACATGGTGGCCGCGATCGCCCACTTCGAGAGCGTGAAGGACTTCGTTTCGCGCGACCTCGTCACCGACATCCTCGATGATACCGAGGAGCATATCGACTTCCTGGAGACCGAACTGGAGCTGGTGCAGAAGGTCGGCCTGCAGAACTACCTGCAGACCCAGATCGGCGAAGGGCCGTCGTCTTCGTCCTAAGCGGGGCTACTCGGCCGCCATCAGATGGCGTTCGCCGGCGGCGACGGTCTCGTCGAGGATCTCGCCCATGGCATCGAGGCAGGAACCGCATTGCGGCGCTTTGCCTTTGCCGCCAAACACCTGCTTGCAACAGGTTGCGCCGGCGCGGGCGGCCGCGCGGATGTCGTGATCGCTGATTCGATTGCAGACGCAGATGATCATGCCAGCCCTGACCCGCCCAATGACAATGCGAACAATTCGCAGGCGGAAGATACGCAGCAGGCCGATCCAGATCAAGTACGAATGCGAACGGTTCGCAGGATTGTGAGCAGGGCGACACTGTAGCGTCCGATCAAGGGTTTATTGCCTTTTCCTGAGACATTTCAGCGCGCTATGCTGCATTCCGCCGCAGGAGGCGGCCCCGCTTGGTAGAGATCGCCCCGCTTCTGGCCTGGCTGGAAGGTCCCGGCCGCCGCCTGATCGAGACCGAGGCCTTTGTCGAGGCCCTGGGCGAGCAATTGCTCGAGGTTGGCCTGCCGATCGACCGCATCACCACCGGCATCCCGATGCTGCACCCGCAGATCGCCTCCTCCAGCGTGGTGTGGGAGCCGGAGCGTCTCTCCCACGAGCGGCAATGGCAAATGACCAGCCTGACCCGCTCGATGTACGAGCGCAGCCCGCTCTACGTGGTCTATCGCGGCGACGGGCCGGTGCGGGCGCGCGTGACGCCGGAGCCGCAGCCGGAGGAATTCGGCATCATCGCCGACCTGCGCGAGGAAGGTTTCACCGACTACATCGCTTTGCCCGCCCCGTTCTCCGACGGGACGATCAAGGCCATGACCTTCGCCACCCGGCAGGAAGGCGGATTCGCGGATTCCGAGATTGCCGCGCTCCAGGTCCTGATGCCGCACTTCGCCTATCTCCTGGAGATCCAGACCCTGCGCCGGACCGCGCGCGTGCTGCTCGACACCTATGTCGGGCGGATTTCCGGCCAGCGCGTGCTGCAGGGGCAGATCAAGCGCGGCCAGGGCGAGGATGTGCGCGCCATCATCTGGTTCTCCGACCTGCGCGGCTTCACCGAATTGTCGGACGCACTCTCGAACGAAGAGCTGATCGGGCTGCTCAACGACTATTTCGGCGCCCTCACCCGCGCGGTCGAGGAGCAGCAGGGCGAGACCTTGAAATTCATCGGCGATGCCATGCTGGCAATCTATCCGATCGCGACGGCTTCAAGCGGCCGGAAGGCTGCGCTGCGCTCGCTGGCCTCAGCGCGCGCGGCCCAGGCCCGGATCGCGGAGATCAACCTCGCGCGGCGCAGCGCCGGCCAGGCCGTCATCCAATGGGGCCTCGCGCTGCATGTCGGCGAAGTCCATTACGGCAATATCGGCGGCGAGACGCGATTGGATTTCACTGTCATCGGCCCCGCCGTCAACCTCGCCGCCCGCCTGCAGAGCCTGTCCGCGCGCCTCGGCGAAGGCTGCGTCATCTCCGACGATTTCGCCGCCTTGCTGCGCGACCGCAGCGAACTGCGGGACCTTGGGGCGCATGAGTTGAAGGGGATCGCTGACAAGCGGCAGGTGTTTGGGTTGGCTTAGCGCACATCATGTCAGCGTCCCACCCGTCACCCCGGACAGCCGCGCAGCGGCGCGATCCGGGGTCCACGGATAGGCTTGGCGCCAAGCGGCGAAGTGGACCCCGGCTCGGAGGCCGGGGTGACGTGGAGTGGGTGAAAGCGTTGGAGCGTTTCGCTACCGCAGCTCCACCGGCTTGCCGTGTGGCGTGTGTTCGTAGGCGTCGATCCAGGCTTCCTTGCGCGCCGCGAGCAGAGCAGCGGACGCGATCTTCTTCTCCTGCACCAGATGCTCGAGCGCGGCCAGCACGTGGTGATAGTAGGTCGAACCGTCATCGGGATCGCCGGCGGCTTGTGCGCGCTTGATGGCGGCGCCCAAGGCATCGGCCCATTCGATTGCGTTGAAGCAGCCGGCCTGTTGCAACGCGATCGCGAGTGCCAGGGCCTGTGCTTCCCACGGCTCGGCGAACAGAGGCTCACCTTCGGCGCGGCGGATCGGCTGCAGCGCCGCGTCGGCACACGGCATGAGCGCGGGATTGCTCATGGCGCCTTGACCTTTGCGACTCCGATCATGGAATCGCGCGTCACCAAAGCGGCCAGTTGCTCCTCGCTCAGCTTCTCCGTGCCGGCGGGCCGTTCCGGCACGACCAGATAACGCACCTCAGCGGTCGAATCCCAGACCCGGATCTTCACATGCTCCGGAAGTTCCAGGCCGAACTCCTTCAGGACGCCACGCGGATCGATCACGGCGCGCGAGCGGTACGGCGCCGACTTGTACCAGGCCGGCGGCAGGCCCAGCACCGAAAGCGGATAGCAAGAGCACAAGGTGCAGACGACGAGATTATGGATGTCGGGCGTGTTCTCGACCGCGACGATGTGCTGGCCCTGGCGGCCGAGGAAATCGAGCTCGCCGATCGCCTTGGTGCCATCGCTGAGCAGACGCCGTCGGTACGCCGGATCGACCCAGGCCTTGGCGACGACTTTCGCGCCGTTACGCGGACCGATCTTCGATTCATAGATTTCGATCCAGGCATCGATCGTGGCGGGATCGACCAGACCCTTTTCCGTGAGCAGGCTTTCCAGCGCCTTGACGCGCAAGGCCGGATCGGGCGGCAGCTCGGAATGAATGTCGTGATGATGCGCTAGATCATCGCCATGGGCATGCGTGTGCTTATGCTGGCTCAAGGTAGCTCTCCCACAGATCGGCGCAGATTTCGTCTCTGGCCGAGGCCTCCTGCCCCCACAGCTCGCGCATCGAAAAGGCCACGGTATAGAGATGCTCCGGCGCTTCGCCTTTCATGTGCGCGTTGGTGTCGGGGAAAACGTGACCGCCATGATGAAGCCGGACAATCCCGACCTTCCCCCGCACGTAACGCGGCAGCCGCGTGTGGCCCGCCGGATTGATGTTGCGCGCCCGGACGCGCTGGCCGATCGCGAACTGAGGAGTCGTCGCGACCTCGCGCGTGAAAATGCCCTGACTCTTTTGGCTCTGCCATACCTGCTCTGCGCGGATGGCGTCGTTGCGCTTGGCGCTGCCCGGTGCGGCATGGCCGCTCTTGATCTCGTCCTTGGTCGCAAGCCCGCCATCGAGCAATGCCGCGACGCAGACCGAGTACCAGTGGTCGTAGTAGCCGCGCGCCAGATAGAGGTGCGGCGGCATCAGTTCGCGGATATGGCGGAAGCGGTCGATGTTGAAGCCTTTGGGAAAGGTCATGCCGCGCGCGATGCCGAGCATGCGCGCCTCCCACGGCGCATGCCACAGCGGCTCGTCCTGCTCCGCGGCGATCGGTCCGTGGCCGTGCATGCCGCCCATGTCATGAACGCCGTTCATGCTTTCCGCTCCTTTGATGCGATCACTTTCGCCACGACGCCGGCAAAGGAATTCTCCTGGTCCTTGCGGCCATGATAGCCCCTAATTGCCAGGCATCCAACGGTGGCAATCATGCCACGCGTCAATGACGGCACACGGATCGACAGGTTCGCAGTCGATTGTTCCTGCATCGGCCGGAGAGGAAGTAGACTTCGCCGATCGGTAGGCCTAGTGCGCCTTCCGCCAGTCCCACGGCATGGTGAAGGCGCTGGACCAGATGCCGCGTTGCGCGGACCTGGCCTCGTCGGCGGCGGATCTGACGATTTCGCACTTGCAGGAATGGGTGGGAACGGCCCAGCCGTTTGCCGCGAGCCAGTGGGCCAGGTCCTCGCCGGCGACAGAGCAGCGCGCCAGCCAGCCCCGATTGTTGCCCTCGGTGATGGTATCGCACGTGACGCGCTGCCGGCCGATCAGGCTGGACAGGGCGGCCGCTGCATCCCGGCCGCAATGCCAGGCGCCCTGGTCCACGCTCTCCGCTTCCTTGAAGCAGAACTGCGCGCTCTCCGGGGCGTCGACATCGAGAATATGGACGCGCTTGCCGCCGATCACGATTGAATCGCCGTCGATGATCGAGGCCGGCCCGGTCAACGTCTCCGCGCCCGCGGGAAGCGCCCCCAGTGTGCAAACCGCGGTGATCATGATTGCGGCGAGCGCTTGCTTCACGTCCGATCTCCAGGGGACAAGGCCGGCTCCCAGCGCCAGCCGTCGTTCACCCTGCGGCAATCGTTGCGCCGGTGCCGCAAACCGTCAACAAACGGTCATCATTCATTTGAAGGATCGTCAGAGCGGGCCCTCGTAGGCCGCGATGTTGATCTTGGTCGACACCGCCTTCGCGTCCATGCGGTGTGCGGGGAACGGGTCGAGCATCGCCTCGAGCAACATGCGGTCCGATTGCGCCAGCCAATTGTCGATCTCCTCGCGGTCGAGGATGACGGGCATGCGGTTGTGCCAGTTCTTGGCCAGCTTGTTGGGCTGGGTGGTGACAATGGTGTAGGTCTCCAGCGCCTCGCCCTCCGGCGATTTCCATTTCTCCCACAGGCCGGCGAAGCAGAACGGCGCGCCGCCATCGACGGTGAGCTGGAACGGTTTCGGCGGCTTGCTGGCACGGTCCCATTCGTAATAGGCGGTGGCGGGCACCACGCAGCGGCGATGCTTGAAGGCGTCGCGGAAGAACGGCTTCGCCGCGATGTCTTCGGCCTGGGCGTTGAAGGGCTGGTTCTTGGTCTTGGCCGGGTCCCACCAGAACGGCCGGAGCCCCCATTTCATCGGCGCCAGTTCCCGCGCGCCCTCGTTCATCCGGATGACCGGGTTGGTGGTGGACGGCGAGAGGTTGACGCGCGGCTGCACCCAGTCCCCACCCGCAACGCCGAAGAGCTGACGGATGGCTTCCGGGGGCAATGTGAAGGCGTAGCGGCCGCACATTTCCTTTTGCTATCCGATCAGGAGGGCATTGTCAGCCTTCCGATCAGTCCCAGGCGTTCATATCCGTTCATCCAGGGTTCATCTGCGCGCCGCCAGTATCGAGCGATCACGGCAGGAGGGCTGCAATATGGATGGGACCGCGACCGCTGCACTCGGGCATATTCAATTGATGGAAGCCCGCATCGCGCAGCAGACGGCCCTGATCGTCGAACTCCAGCAAGCGGGCCAGGATACCCTCGAAGCCGCACGCCGGCTGGTGCTGCTGCATCGCGCCCTGGACGAGATGCGGCTCATGATGGGCCACCTGTTGCCGACCGAAATAATGGATCGCCTCAGAGCCGCCAACTAGGCGCTCATCGGCACCGCGCTGCTCGGAACCGGAGCAATCTTCCCGCCCGCGGACTTCGCGTCTCCATACAATGCCGCGCTTGAGCCGCTCGCCGCACGTCGGTTAGTTTTCCCAATCCCACCTGGATTGGATCGACCGATGAACACAACCGCATCAGCGCCCGTGTGGCATGTGATCGCCACCCTCGTTGCCCGGCTCATCTTCGCCGCTCTCTTCGCGATGGCCGCGAGCTTCAAGTTCATGGGGATGGAGGGCACCGCCGGCTACATCGCCGCCGCCGGCTTCCCCATCCCACTACTCCTGGCCTGGGTCGCCGCTTTGTTCGAAACGGCACTCGCGATCTGCCTCCTCACCGGCGCATTCTTCTCGGAAGCCGCGCTGCTCGCCGCTGCCTATGTCCTCTTCCTCGCTTTCGCGTTCCACGGCCCGTCGCACTGGTCCCCCGACAACCAGACGGAGTTCGGTTTCTTCATCGATCATTTCACCTTTATCGCCGGCTTGCTGTTCGCGGCGGTGCATGGACCGGGTGCCACGCTGGCGATGCGCAAGACTATCATCGGCAGGGCTTGAGGACGCGCCTCAGAGCGGGTGGAACCAAGAGCGGCCTCCGGTGTTCGAAGAACATGTCCACACCGGCGAGGCATTGGTGAAGAACGACCTGCAGAAAGTGCGCGATTTGGCCGAGGCCAGGATCAGGGCCGGCAATGTCCCCGATTGGTCATGGCAGCACCACGTCGCGCTCATAGAAGCCGTGGACGCGGTGCTGCATGACATCTCTGTGGCAAACGATTCATCCAGGCCGCGGCGATACATCGGGCAAGTTGTTCGCCTGCTAGAGCGCGAAGATCGCGCAAGCATTCCATCGAGACGCAAAGCGGACAGACTGCACTAGCGTCCCTCGACACGCGTCCAATTAACTAACCTGCCTTTGCTCTTTTCATCCTTGTGGACAAACATTGCTCGCGACGCCGGCTAGTTTTGCTTGCTTGGCGACGCCAGCCGCTTCCCCACATGATCGCAGACGTCTGTTTGGCCCCGCAGAGGAAATCATGTGGCTGTTTGCGTTTGCAATTATTGCCCTGATCGTCGGCAATGTGCTTCGCAAGCGCGGGCTGGAAGCAAGCCGCAGCAACATGTACGGAAGCGCGGCCGCCCTGGCCGGGCAACGGGCCAGCGGCATCGGAACCTGGATCAACATTGCAGGTGCCGCCGCCCTGGTCGCTGCCGCCTGTTGGCTCTGGCTCTAGCCGGCCAAGCAAGTCCGCTTCCACGAACGCCCGACCGCGATCTGACGACGGCGCATGGCCCCGCGAAAGCTTTCCAGCCGACCTTGCGCGCCGATCAGGACCCTCCGGTCCTGAACCTGGGCGAGTAACGCTCCTGGAACTCGGCCGTGGTATTGATCTTCGGGAACGGAACACCGGGAACCGGAACATTCAGGAATTTGCAGAGCGGCGCCCAGCCTTGGGTGACTTCATAGACGAGAAGTCGCTCAGGCGGAATGGTACGCTTGACCTCGTCGTTATGACGCTCATAGCACGCAATGGCTTTTTCCTTATCTGACAGATCGCCTTCAAAAAATCCATCTACAACGATCTTGCGAGTCATCTTGCCCCATTCACGGAGGTGATCCGGCAGAGGTTCGGTCAGCGGCGCACGGATGGTGTTTGTGACACTCCGGAACCATTTCTCCGGGTCCCGTACGGTGAGGATGACTTTGGCTGCCGGATACCGAGCCGCAAGTTCACGATAGAAAATCGAGACAGGGAAATCGATGGCCGCCCTGTAAGTCTGAAAGAAAGCATCGAAGTTAACCTTCTTGCGATCTCCCGCACGCAGCCAAAAGGGAACATCCGTGTCGAGATGCTCGATCAGCTCGTGCATATGATAGCAGGGGCCGAACCCGACAGATTCCAATGCAGATTTGAGAGACATCGTGCCCGTTCGTGCCGCGCCGGCTCCAATTACCTGAAGTGACATGCGTCGATTCCCAAGTGGATGTGTTGATTGGCCTGCACGAGGGAGAGCAACAGGATCGAGCTACAGCTTCATGTCCTGGCGAACGAACGCGGCTACGGTCGCAATAAGGAACGACGGGCAAAGTCATGCCGCATGCCCCGGGAGATTTGGATGGGCCTACCACCGCATTCCCGACACCCCGGAGCGGAAGCGGCGGGCGGAGTTGGCGACCGCAGTAGGCGAGATCACTTCGCGTGGTTGCTATCGGGGAGCTTTGGGGATTTTAGCTTCCGGGCTCGGAAGCTGAGCTCTTGAAGAAAATGGTCGGAGCGGCGGGATTTGAACCCACGACCCCCAGACCCCCAGTCTGATGCGCTACCAGGCTGCGCTACGCTCCGACTTCGCGTGATGTGGCGCGGGCGGTCCTAAATCTGGGGGCGAACCGGCCAGCGCGGTTTATATAGCGGCCGCGTTCGAGGCGAGCAAGGACGACGGTGTAACAGTCGTTAATTTGGCCGCTAAATCGCTGCCGTTAACTTCTGGCCTTCCGGCCAGCATCGAGGGCCTTGCGCAGGCGGTCGCGCAGGTCTGTCAGCTCGCCGATCGCAGCCTTGACGTCCTGGACCTGGTCAGCACTGAGCGTAGGCCGGAACAGAGGCAGGTCGCTGGCAACGGCGGCTTCTCCAGGGCCGGCGCCCTCCTCGGCCTCGGGCGCGCCGGGAATATCCGTCACCACCTCGCCGTCGGCCAGCTTCAGACCGCCTTCGCGGATCAGCTTCTGGACGCCCTTGATGGTGTAACCCTTGTCGTAGAGCAGGCCGCGGATGGCCCGGAGCAGGTCGATATCCTCCGGCCGGTAATAGCGTCGGCCGCCGCCCCGCTTGAGGGGACGGATCTGGGCGAACTTGGTCTCCCAGAAGCGCAGGACATGCTGGGGCACTTCCAGCTCGTCAGCCACCTCGGAAATGGTGCGGAAGGCATCGGCGGACTTTTCGACACGCTTGGCCCTCGATGGATTCTGGGCCGCTGGCGCTGGCTGGACGACGTCCGGGCGAGCAGCATGCTTCGCGCTGCTCATGACGCGGCACCTTTGTTGACCCGATCCTTGAGGACGTGCGAGGCGCGGAACACCAGAACGCGGCGCGGCTTGATCGGCACCTCTTCGCCGGTCTTCGGGTTGCGCCCGATGCGCTCGCCCTTCATGCGCACCAGGAAGGAACCGAAGGATGAAATCTTTACGCTCTCTCCCCGCGTGAGAGCGGCAGAGATCTCCTCCAGAACGGTGTCGACCAGCTCGGCCGATTCGTTCCGGGACAAACCTACCTCCTGATAAACCGACTCGCTCAGGTCAGCGCGAGTGATGGTCTTTCCGGTCATGCGCGTCGTCCCCGTTTCCCATGCGTTGCCACGTCTTTCGCGTAGCTTGGCCCCGCGAGTCTCTCGTGACAGGACCGAGGCAACCCTAACGAGTCACGTTAAATCAGTCAATTAAGGAACGATCTTAAGACGCGCGGCCGAGCCGATTGCACACTATGGTAAACGCCATTGATTGGGCGTTCAGAGATGCGGGTGCTACCAGCGAACCAGCGCGGAACCCCAGGTGAATCCGCCGCCCATCGCTTCCATCAGCACTAGCTGTCCGCGCTTTATGCGCCCGTCATTCACCGCTTCGGCCAGCGCCAGAGGAATGGAAGCCGCCGAGGTGTTGGCGTGCCGATCGACCGTGATGACGGTCCTATCCTCGGTCAGTTTGAGCCTGTGCCCCATGCTGTCGATGATGCGCCGGTTGGCCTGATGCGGGACCAGCCAATCCACGTCGTTGGCCGTGATGTGGTTGGCGGCGATGGCGACGTCGATCGCGGCGGCGAGGTTGACCACGGCGTGACGAAAGACTTCGCGACCGTCCATCTTTACATGGCCGGTGGTCTGGGTCGCCGACGGACCGCCATCGACATAGAGTCGCTCGTAATGCGCCCCGTCGGAGAACAGGTGCGTCGAAAGGACGCCCTGGTCGTTCTTGTCGCCCTTGCCTTCGGTTGCCTGCAGCACCACCGCGCCGGCGCCGTCGCCGAACAGCACGCAGGTATTGCGGTCCTTCCAGTCGAGGATGCGCGAGAAGGTTTCGGCGCCGATCACCAGCGCATTCCTGGCCTGGCCCAGGCGGATGAAATTGTCCGCCGCCGCCAGCGCGAACACAAAGCCCGAGCAGACTGCGCCGACATCCATCGCGAAGCCCTTGGCGCCCAGCACATGCTGGACCCGGGTGGCGGTGGCCGGGAACGTATGGTCGGGCGTACACGTGCCGAGCACGATGCAATCGATGTCGCTGCCCTTCAGCCCGGCATTTTCGAGCGCCTGGCGCGAAGCCGCGAGCGCGATGTCGGAGGTCAGCTCCCCGTCCGCCGCGATGTGACGCTGGCGGATGCCGGTGCGCTGCCGGATCCACTCGTCGCTGGTGTCGATGGTCTTTGCCAGCTCATCGTTGGTCACGATGCGGGCCGGCAAATAGGAGCCGGCGCTGAGAACCTTGGAACGTGTGACCATGTCGATTCGACCTTAAAGCGATGCGGCGGATTGTGACGCATCGAGCGTCGCCATCATCTGCTCGAACTCCTGCTGCATCTTCGGGATGGCGCCGTTCGCCACCATATCAACCGCCACGCCGATCGCATTGGCAAATCCAAAAGCGTCGGTGCCGCCGTGGCTCTTCACGCAGATGCCGTTCAGGCCCATGAAGATCGCGCCATTATAGCGCCTCGGATCGAGCCGCGCGCGTAAAGCGTTGAGGGCCGGCCGCGCCATCAGATAGCCGAGGCGTGCCATCCACGAGCTCTTGAAGCTGAGACGCAGAAACTGGCTGTAGAGCTTGACCGTTCCCTCGATGCTTTTCAGCGCGACATTGCCGGTAAAACCGTCGGTCACGATCACGTCGACCGTCCCGCGCGCGATATCGTCGCCCTCGATGAAACCGTGGAACGTGCCCGGCAGATGCGAGGCCTCGCGCAGGATTTGCGCCGCGCCGCGTACTTCCTCGTGGCCCTTCATCTCTTCGGTGCCGACATTGAGCAGGCCGATCGAAGGCTCGCGCACGCCGAGCACGGTGCGCGCGAACACGCTGCCCATGACGGCGAACTGCACCAGGTTGGTGGCGTCGCACTGCACGTTGGCGCCCAGATCCAGCATCACGCTCTCGGAGCGGATGGTGGGGAAGAACGAGGCGATGGCCGGCCGGTCGATTCCCGGCAGGGTGCGCAGCACGATCTTCGCCATCGCCATCAGCGCGCCGGTATTGCCGGCGGAGACGATGGCCGCAGCCTCGCCATTCTGCACGGCGTCGATCGCGAGGCGCATGGAGGATTTGCGCCCCGCGCGCAGCGCCTGGCTCGGCTTGTCCTCCATTTTCACTTCGGTTTCGGCGTGGCGCACGGTACTGACGGCGGCAAGGCCCGGCAGCCGGTCGATCATCGGCTTGATGCGTGCTTCGTCGCCGAAGAACAGGAAATGCGCGTCGGGGAAACGCTGGCGTGCAATATCGGCGCCCCGGATCACCATCTCCGGAGCGTTGTCGCCACCCATCGCATCCAGAGAGATAGCCAGGCTGGCGCTCACCCCCCGATCTCCTTCCTGGCTGGCCGCCTCCTGCTAGTCGGATCGGCCGCCGTGACGTCAGGAGGCGCTGGTCGTCGGCGCAACTTCCCGGCCGTCATAATGACCGCATGCGCCGCAGACGTGGTGCGGACGCTTCAACTCGCCGCAATTCGGGCATTCGGTCGCCTTCTGCACCTTCAGCGCGTGGTGGCTGCGGCGCATGTCGCGGCGCGAACTCGATACCTTCTTCTTAGGAACTGCCATGGTCCAGTCTCACTGCAAAATAAAAGGCAGCTATGCGCTGCCGCCAATTGGCGGGTTCATAGCCAATATCGCCCTTCTGCGCAAGGTGCGAGCATGCAGGCCAGGGCCGCGGGGCTACCCCCCGCCGGTCGCGATTCAGCCCTTGTCGGCCTTCAATTTCTCCAATGCGGCAAAGGGGTTAGGCCGCTCCACGGCAGCCGATACAGCGGCCGGTTCGCCTTTCCATTCGGCTGGAACCTCGGCATCGGGCTTGCGCGGATAGGGATCGATAGCGAGGCCGAGCTGCTCCGCCGCCAGTTCGCCGAGGTCGATCCAGCCGTCCGGCGCCGGCTCCGGAGCCTCGGCCGCCTCCGCGTCCAGCTCAACGTCGGCAACCGCCGGCTGCACCCCTTCCAGGAAATCGACCTCGAATTTTTCATCGATGCGCGCGGGGATGGGGTCGAGCGTGACGACGCAGGCCTGCACCAGCTCTGCCGACACCCGGCCCTTGGCACGCACCAGGTCCTTGCGCACCCGCTTCAAGCTGAAGCTGGCCGACAGGCGATCGAGGCTCAGCAGGCCGAAACGCTGCGCCAGGGCCGCCAGCTCCTTGTCGGTCGCGACGATCTCCTCGCGATGCTGGGTCGCGCTGACGCGGTCCAGCGCCAGTGGCCGCGAAAATTCCACAGGATCATCCGGTTGCATTCATGCCCTCCAGCGATGCTGGCGGTTCGGGCAGCAGCGACATCACGCGAGCGGTGCACAGATCCTCGAATGAGGCGTGCACGAGCACGAGCCGGATGCCGCGCAGGTAGCCTGTCATCCAGCGCACCTGATCGTCGGTCGGCGTCACAGTGCCATAGACGTTGCGCCGGACCGCCTGCTCCAGCTCTGGAATGCCCGCTGCAAAGCCGCTGTCGAAAGCCTGGATGCGGCCGTTCAGCGCTTCCGTCATAGTCTTGATCCGCTTGCCGACACCGAGATCGGCGACGCCAAGCTCACGCAGCGAACCATCGAGATCGGCGAACATCCCATCATACGCCGCCTGCGACAGAGCATCGGCGTCCGCACCCTTTCCCTTCAGGCCGTGGAACAAGGCGTACGCATGCAGGCACAGCATCTCGAAGCGGCCGTCGATCGTATCGGGGACGCCGTAGGTAGTGTAGAAGATCGGCCGCCGCGCCCGCTGGGCGATCTGGCGATAGAGCTCGCGACCCTCCGCCTGGAATCGCGGAGCTTGGAATAATCGCTTCAAAAACAACACGATAGCTGCATCCCAAAACTTGACAGAAGATGGCCTACGGTGCGATGTTCCGCGCGGGAAGGACGCCCTTGCTGGGGCATAGCGCCGGCGGCGCGGCAACACAAGGGCAAGAGGATGTTTCGAGGGCATGATCCGATGACCGCCCGTTCGCTTTATAGCCGCTTGGCTCTGGCCGGCGTGGGCTTGGCTTTAGCCTTGAGTGTAGCGGCCTGCGCTCCGCGCATCGATCAGCGTGGCAACAAGCCGGACGAAGATCAGGTGGTCCAGATCAATCCCGGCGTCGACGACAAGAACCGCGTCGCGGAGTTGATCGGCACGCCATCGACCATTTCCACCTTCGACGACCGCACCTGGTACTACATCTCCAAGCGGACCGAGACGACCGCGTTCTTCGATCCCGAAGTCAAGGATCAGGAAGTGCTCGCGATCAATTTCGACGAGGGCGGCATCGTCGAGAGCATGAAGATCTACGGCCAGGAAGACGGCCGCACGATCGCCTATGTCGACCGCACCACGCCGACCGAAGGCAACGAGCTCACCATCATACAGCAGCTGCTCGGCAACCTCGGCCGCTTCAACCCAGAGGGCGATTCGCGGCCGGGATACTAGGTCGGCGTCGCCGCATCGGCGCCCGGCTTCATGGTCGCGGTCGTCCCAATCGAAGTGGAAACAATCAGTCCGATCGCCCGTCGGCACAGAAAAAGGCGACAGCCTCGCGGCTGCCGCCTTCTTCTTTTGTCTCGGCGATGAGGTGGTCGCGCTACGCCGCTAGCGCCGCCAGCATCAGCAACGCGACAATGTTGGTGATCTTGATCATCGGGTTGATGGCCGGGCCGGCGGTGTCCTTGTAGGGATCGCCGACCGTGTCGCCGGTCACCGCAGCCTTGTGGGCGTCGGAACCCTTGCCGCCGTGATGGCCGTCCTCGATGTATTTCTTGGCGTTGTCCCACGCGCCGCCACCGGAGGTCATCTGGATGGCAACGAACAGACCCGTGACGATCGTGCCGAGCAGCATGGCGCCGAGGGCGGTGAAGGCTTCCGCCTGGCCCGCCGCGATGTTGACCACCACGTAGAGCAGGATCGGCGCCAGGATCGGGAGCAATGACGGCACGATCATCTCCTTGATCGCCGCCGTCGTCAGCATGGCCACCGCCTTGCCGTATTCCGGCTTGGCCGTGCCTTCCATGATGCCCTTGATCTCCTTGAACTGGCGGCGGACCTCGATCACCACCGAGCCGGCTGCGCGGCCGACCGCCATCATGCCGAGCGCACCGAACAGGAACGGCAACGCACCGCCGATGAACAGGCCGACCACCACGTACGGATTGTTCAGCTGGAACGAGATGGTGCCGCTGAGATCGGGGAAGTAGTGCTTCAGGTCCTCGGTGTAGGCCGCGAACAACACCAGGGCGGCCAGCGCGGCGGAACCGATGGCGTAGCCCTTGGTGACCGCCTTGGTGGTGTTGCCCACGGCGTCGAGCGCGTCGGTCACCTTGCGGACTTCCTTCGGCAGGCCGGCCATTTCCGCAATGCCGCCGGCATTGTCGGTGACCGGGCCGTAGGCGTCGAGCGCCACCACGATGCCGGCCAGCGAGAGCATGCTGGTGGCGGCGATCGCAATGCCATAGAGGCCGCCCAGGGTGAAGGCGGCGATGATGGCGACGCAGATCACGATCACCGGCAGGGCCGTGGCTTCCATCGACACCGCGAGGCCCTGGATGATGTTGGTGCCATGACCGGTCGTCGCTGCCTGTGCGACGCTGCGCACCGGGCGATAGGCAGTCGAGGTGTAGTACTCGGTGATCCATACCAGCAAGCCAGTCACCGCCAGGCCGATGGCGGCGCACCAGAACAGGTTGCCAGCGGTGAGCGTCACGGTGGTGCCGGTGAAGACCGCGTCGAAACCGAATACGAAATGCGTGACCACCGCGATGAGCGCGATGGAGATTACGCCGGTGGCGATCAAGCCCTTATAGAGCGCGCCCATGATGTTCTGGCTGGCGCCGAGGCGCACGAAGAACATGCCGATGACCGAGCTCACCACGCCGACGCCGCAGATCAGCAGCGGATAGAGCATCAGCTGTTCCTGCTGCAGCACATCGGTGAAGAAGATGCTGCCGAGCAGCATGGTTGCGACGACAGTGACCGCGAAGGTCTCGAACAGGTCGGCCGCCATGCCGGCGCAGTCGCCAACATTGTCGCCCACGTTGTCGGCGATCACCGCCGGGTTGCGCGGATCATCCTCGGGGATGCCGGCCTCAACCTTGCCGACCAGGTCGGCGCCCACGTCGGCACCCTTGGTGAAGATGCCGCCGCCAAGACGCGCGAAGATAGAGATCAGCGAGGCGCCAAAGGAGAGGCCGACCAGAGCCTCCAGCATCGGGCGCATTTCCGTGCCGGTGGAACGCAGGAACATGTAATAGCCGACGACGCCCAGGAGGCCGAGGCCGACCACCAGCAGGCCGGTGATGGCGCCGGACTTCGCGGCGATCGCCAAGGCGTGCGCCATGCTCTGCCGTGCCGCTTCGGCCGTGCGCACGTTGGCGCGGACCGACACGTTCATGCCGATATAGCCGGTGACGCCGGAGAGGATGGCGCCGATGACAAAGCCGAGCGCCGAGAGCTTGGACAATGCAAAGAACAGGATCACGGCGACGACGATGCCGACGATTCCGATGGTGGTGTATTGCTTGTTCAGATAGGCCTTGGCGCCTTCCTGGATAGCGGCCGCGATTTCCTGCATGCGCGGGTTGCCGGCCGAAGCCGCCAGCACCGATTGTGTCGCCCACAATCCGTAGATCAGGGCCAAGGCGCCGCACACGATGACGGCCCAGTAGTAGGTCATGTCCATATTGAGATCATCCCCGTCTGAAGAGTCGGTTTTTGGCCGCCCAAAGCCATGAAATCCATAGAGAATCTTTGAGTCAGCCAGACTTTCGGGCGCGGAGCATAGGGAAAAGGGCGAAAGCGTGCAACCGGCCCGATTTGCCGCCCTTCGGGACTCAGGCCGCGACTGGGCTGATCTTGGCCTGGCGCGGCGCGCCCCACAGAACCGCGACCAGGATCAGCATCGTCGGTGCGAGCGACCCCCAGAGCACGGCATTCCAGCCCCAGCTCTGCTCCACCGTCCCGGCGATCAGGGAGCAGATGGCAACGCCCGTGAACGTCAGGAAGTCGTTGAAGCCCTGGACCTTGGCGCGCTCCGCGATCCGGTAGCATTTGGTCAGCAGGCTGGTCCCGCCAACGAACAGGAAGTTCCAGCCGAGGCCAAGGAGTACCAGCGCGAACCAGAAGTGCAGGATGTCGATCCCGGCCAGTCCGATCGCGGCGGTTCCGATGAAACAGGCCGCGCCGGCCAGCAGCACGTTGCGCTCGCCAAACCGCCGGATGATATGGCCGGTCACAAAGGACGGCGCGAACATGCCAAGGATATGGAACGAGATGACGGTCGCCGTGTCGCCGATCGGGAAACCGCAGAATTGCATGGCGAGCGGCGTCGCGGTCATGACGAACACCATCGTGCCGTAGCCGAAGATCGCCGCGAACAGAGCTGCGATGAACGCCGGCTGGCGCAGCAGCTCGCTCAATGGGCGCTGCGGCCCGCTTGTCTCGGCGGATGTCGGCGGCGGGAAGCGCAGCGGCATCAGGGGCGGTATCATGGCGAGCGACAGCAGCGCGACGAACAGGAAGGCGCCCGCGAAGGTGAAGGGCGCAAACAGGTCCGCGCCGATGGTCGCGAGGCCCGGGCCGATGACGGCGGCCACCACCCCGCCTGCCAGCACCAGCGAGATCGCCTTGGGCCGAAATAGATCGTCGGCCGCCTCGGCGGCGGCAAAACGCAACTGCAGCGCGAACGCGTTGGACGCGCCCATGATGGCGTTGCCGACGCAAAACAGCGCAAAGCTGTTCTGATAGATCGATGCCATGGCAATGCCGCCGCCGGTCGCGCCGACCAGCGCACCGATAAAGAATGCGTTGCGCCGGCCGAGCCCGCGCATCAGATGCGCAACCGGAATGGTGGTCGCCATCGTCACGACGAATTGTAGAAAGAGCGGCAGCGTCGCGAGGCGCGGGTCAGCCGCCAGCATCTGCCCGGTCAAGGCAGAGACGGTCGCGAAGACCGAGGTGCAGGAATTCGCCAAGGCCTGGGCCACGGCGAGGAAGAAGACAGTGCGATATTGGGATTGAGTCGGCATGAGCCGCGACACTGCGCGATCGTGCCGCCAGGAACAAGCGCCAATCGCGCTTATTTCAGATCCATGCGCTCCATCGCGCGGATCGACACCTTGTAGATCTTCCCATCCCCGATGCGGGCCTTGACCACCCTGTCCAGGCGCTGACGGATCAGCGGCTCTTCGAAGCCGCCCTGCTCCACCAGTTTGTGGCTGAGCAACTGATGAAGCTCTGTGGTGACGGCGTCATACACCATCGGCAGTTCATGCTGCACCTGATCCATCTTCAATGGGTCGTCGAACATAAGCACAATGCGGAAGAAGAACTGATAGGTCGGTCGGCCGTTGCGCACGACCGTGATGGGAATCGTGTCGAGCTCGATTTGCGAAAGCTGGGGCGCCGCAGGCGCTTCGCCCTCGGCGGTTTCGGGCGCACGGAAATAGTACCACCAGGCTGCGGCGCCACCGCCGCCGCCAAACAACAGCAACAACACAAAGACGATCAGAAGCTTTTTCATCGCAACGCCAGCGCGACTCCTTCCGATCCGCACACTCCGCGGAATCCTAGGACCACTAACGCCCGGATTGGTTAAAAGTGGGTAAAACCTGGCTTTTCCAGGATCAGGGGCTGGCCATCGCGGTCGATGAATTCGACCGCCGACCCCGCAGTGAAAGCGCCGATGTCGGATACGGCGATCCCGGCTCTCTTTGCGGCCGCAAAGACTTCGCTCACCCGATCCGGCGGCACCGCCAGCAGGAGCTCGTAATCATCGCCGCCGGTCAGCGCCGAGGAGATCATGGCCGGCGATTCCGCGATCAGCTCCGCGACCGCGTCCGACAAGGGGATTAAGGCAACTTCGATCTGCGCCCCGCAGCGGGATGCTTCGCAAATATGGACAAGATCGGCGGCAAGCCCGTCGGAAATATCCATGCCGGCGTGGGCCAATCCCTGCTCCGCCAGCAAGCGCCCGAGCGCGAGCCGCGGCTGGGGCAGCAGATAGCGCTGCGCGAGAAAGCGTCGCGCCGGCTCCGACAGATCGGTGAGTTCACCGCGATGGGCAGCGAGACCGAAAAAGCCGTCGCCGATCGTGCCGGTCGCGAGAACACGGTCGCCGGGCCTGGCGCCGCCACGACGCAGCGCGCGCCCGGTCGGGACGCATCCGATCAAGGTTGCGGTCAGCGCCAGCGGACCGGGGGTCGCGATCGTGTCGCCGCCCCACAGCGCGATGTCGAACTCGGCCTGATCCTGCGCCAGGCCTTCCGCGAATTTCGCGATCCAGGATTCGTCGACCTCATCATCGAGGGCGGTGGTCATGAGATAGCCGAGCGGCCGCGCGCCCTTGCCCGCGAGGTCGGAGAGATTCTGCCGCAGCATCTTGCGCGCGATGAGGTCGGGCGGATCGCTGCGCAAAAAATGGAGGTCCGCGGTCAGCGCATCGGTGGTGAGCACCAGCTCCATGCCGGCGGGCGGCAGGAACGTGACAGCATCATCGGCGAGGCCGAGCGCACCCGGCGCGTTTGCTGCGAGCGGCGCGAAATAGCGTGCGATGAGTTCGAATTCGCCCGGCAGCTTGCGCTTCTCTCCCACGCCCGCGCTCAGTGACCGGTGGGGCTGCCAGGCCCCATCTCCGCCGGCCGCAATTGCCGTGCAAGGTGGTCGAGAATGCCGTTGACGAGGCCGGTCTCCTTGGCGCCGAAGAAGGCGTCGCACACCGCGACATATTCGGCGATCACCACGCGCGGCGGCACGTCCTCGCGATGCGCCAGCTCGAACACCCCGCAACGCAGGATGGCGCGCAATGTCGCCTCCAGCCGCTCGACGGTCCAATCCTCGGTGAGGACAGCGGCGATCATGTCGTCCAGTTCTGCCACATTGGCGGCAGCGCCGAGCACCACGGCGGTGAACAGCTTCAAATCCGCCGGCGGCAGCGCGACGTCATCGACCACTTCGCCCAGGCGATGATCGGCGAATTCCTTGATGACCGCTTCGGCACGCGTGCCGGTCGCTTCCCATTGATAGAGCGCCTGCACCGCGGCCAGGCGCGCATTGCTGCGCGTCAAAGCCAAGCGCTTGCCACGCTCGGCGCGATCTTCCGGCTTGCCGGCCATCACTCGAGCCCCCAGCGGCGCTTCAGCGCGATCATGGTGAGGCAGGCCTTCGCCGCACCACCGCCCTTGTCCTGCTCTTCCGCCTTGGCGCGGGCCCAGGCCTGGTCCTCGTCCTCGACGGTGATGATGCCGTTGCCGATCGCGAGATCGTACCGGATCGTCAGATCCATCAGGCCCCGCGCGCTTTCCTGGCACACAGTGTCGTAGTGCGTGGTCTCGCCACGAATGACGCAGCCGATGGCCACATAGCCGTCGAAGCGGTGCTCGAGGCGTCCGGCGTTGCCGGCCTCATAGGCGAACTTGATGGCGCCGGGAATCTCCAGCGCGCCCGGAACGGTGACGATCTCGTAGGTCGCGCCTGCCTTGTCCAAGACGCGCTTGGCACCGGTCAGCATCGCGTCGAGCAGATCGTCGTAAAAGCGCGCTTCGACGACCAGGATATGCGGTTTGTCAGTCATGTCGGAATGTCTGTCCTTGGCCGGCTATTGGACCGGCGCCAGCAGGCGCGCAACATATCGTGCGATCAGGTCGATTTCCAGGTTCACCCGGTCGCCCTCGCGCGCCTGGCCGAGATTGGTCGCGGTCTGCGTGATCGGGATAATGTTGACGCCGAAGCGCGCGCCGTCGACTTCGTTGACGGTCAGCGAAATGCCGTCGACCACGATCGAGCTCTTGGGCGCGATCATGCGCGCCATCTCCGCCGGCGCTTCGATCGCCATGCGCAGGCTGCCGCCGTCGGGCTTGATCGACAGCAGGCGCCCGACGCCGTCGACATGGCCGGAGACCAGATGGCCGCCCAGCTCGTCGCCAAGCTTCAGCGCACGCTCGAGGTTGATCGGGTGGCCGACCTTCCAGTCCGCCATGGTCGTCTTGTCGAGCGTCTCGCGGCTGGCCTCGAACGCCATCCAGCCCGGCCCCTTCTCGACCACCGACAGGCAGCAGCCGTTGCAGGCGATTGAGGCGCCGAGCGCGATGCCGCCGGTATCATAGGCGGTCGCGATTTCGAGGCGCGTGGTCGGCCCGAACGCGATGGTCTTGACCTTGCCGAGGTCGGTGATGATGCCGGTGAACATGCCCTGCCGTGAATGTGTTAACGCCGCGAATTCGGCGCCAATCTAGGCAGGCCGGTCGTAGAGTTCCAGCACATCATTTCCGAGTGTCCGGCTGCCAACGCAACGCAGCCCGACGCTCTCTGCAAGGCGGTCGACGGCAAGCGGCGCGATCCCGGGCAATCCGTCGCCCCCGATCACGATCGGCGCGCGGAACCAGTAGAGGCGGTCAACCAAGCCGCCTCTCAAGAACGCCGTGGCAAGAGTCGCGCCTCCCTCCACCAGGATCCGCGTCAGGCCGGCTGTTCCGAGCTTGGTCAGCGCCTCCGAAAGCCAAGCGGCAGAATCATTATTCTGTGCGACTCCAATATATTGTGAGGCGTTGTTAAGGTGACCTGGCGCGTTGCAAACAATCCAGGTCGGGGGATTGTTGCTCATGATCTTAGCGGTGGCCGGCGTCCGGCCCCGCCGGTCGAACACCAACCGCACCGGCGAACGGTCCTCCAGGCCCTTCAGGCGGCAGGTCAACTCCGGGTCATCGGTCAGCACCGTCCCCGCACCGACCGCGATGGCGTCATGGGTGGCGCGCAGCATGTGGCCAAATGCTCGAGCCTCCTCGCCCGTGATCCAGCGGCTTTCGCCGGCGCGGGTGGCGATCCGCCCGTCCAGCGATGTGGCAAGCTTCAGGGCGACAAACGGCCGTCCGGTCGCAACGCGCGTGAGGAAGCCGATATTCATCTCTCTGGCACGGCCGGCGAGCACGCCCGCCTCCACGGCAATACCGGCCTCTTTCAGCTTCGCAAGGCCGCGTCCCGAAACGCGGGGATCCGGATCCTCGATCGCGGCGACGCAACGCGCAATCCCCGCAGCGACCAGAGCGTCGGCGCAGGGCGGTGTCTTGCCGTGATGGGAGCATGGCTCCAGCGTCACATAGGCGGTGCCGCCCTTCGCGCGGGCGCCAGCCATCGCCAAGGCTTCGGTCTCGGCATGCGGGCGACCGCCGCGTTGCGTGAAGCCGCGTCCGACGACGCGGCCCGCGTCATCAACGATCACGCAGCCGACGGCGGGATTGGGCCAGGTCTGTCCCAGATTGCGCGCCGCCAGCGACAGGGCGGCGCCCATATGCTCGAGATCGACGGCTCTCTGGTCAGTCTTCGTCACTGCCGAGCTTGCCGATGAAGGTCTCGAAATCCTTGGCCTCGCGGAAATTGCGGTAGACCGAGGCGAAGCGGACATAGGCGACCTTGTCGAGCGTGGCGAGTGCATCCATCACCGCCTCGCCAATATGCGTGGTCGGAATTTCCGTCTCGCCCGAGCTCTCGAGACGTCGCACGATGCCGTTGACCACACGTTCCAGCCGGTCCTGATCCACGGGACGCTTGCGCAGCGAGATCTGCATGGAGCGCAGCAGCTTCTCGCGGTCGAACGGCTCGCGCTGACCATTGCTCTTCACAACCACCAGCTCGCGCAACTGCACGCGTTCGAAGGTGGTGAAACGCGCACCGCAATTGGTGCATTGCCGCCGCCTGCGGATGGCGGAGTTATCGTCCGTTGGCCTTGAGTCCTTGACCTGAGTATCCTCGTTTCCGCAGAACGGACAGCGCATTCACATCCCCCAAAGCCTCGTCTCAGCTCCCGTAGATCGGGAACCTCTTGCACAAGGCGCGCACTTCCTCGCGCACCTCATGTTCAATCCTGCTGTTGTCGGTGCGGTTCGCGGCGAGCCCATCCAGCACGCGCACGATCATCTGGCCGACAGTCTTGAACTCCTTCGGCCCGAAGCCGCGGCTGGTCGCCGCCGGCGTGCCGAGGCGGATGCCCGACGTGATGGCGGGCTTCTCCGGATCGAACGGAATGCCGTTCTTGTTGCAGGTTATGCCGGCCTCTTCCAGGCTGTGCTCGGAATCCTTGCCGGTCAGCTTCTTCGGCCGCAGATCAACCAGCATCAGGTGGTTGTCGGTGCCACCCGTCGTGATGGCGAGGCCGCCCTGCACCAGCGTATCCGCCAGCACCTTCGCATTGTCCACGACAGTCTGCGCATAGACCTTGAACTCCGGCCGCAGCGCTTCGCCGAACGACACAGCCTTCGCCGCGATCACATGCATCAGCGGACCGCCCTGCAGACCCGGGAAGACGGCGGAGTTGATCTTCTTGCCGATGCCCTCGTCATTGCTGAGGATCATGCCGCCGCGTGGGCCGCGCAACGTCTTGTGCGTCGTCGTGGTGACGACGTGCGCGTACGGCAGCGGGCTCGGATGCACGCCGCCGGCGACCAGGCCGGCGAAGTGCGCCATGTCGACGAAGAAATAGGCGCCGACGGAATCCGCGATCTCGCGGAAGCGCTTGAAATCCCAGAAGCGCGGATAAGCGGAACCGCCGGCCAGGATCAGCTTCGGCTTGTGCTCCTTTGCCAGCTCGGCGACCTGGTCCATGTCGAGCTGCTGGTCCTGCTGGCGCACCGTATAGGGGATCGGCTTGAACCACTTGCCGGACTGGTTGACCGGCGAGCCGTGAGTCAGATGACCGCCGGCTGCGAGATTGAGTCCAAGGAAGCTGTCGCCAGGCTGCAGCAGCGCGAAGAACACCGCCTGGTTGGCCTGCGCGCCGGAATGCGGCTGCACGTTTGCGAACGCGCAGTTGAACAGCTTCTTCGCGCGGTCGATCGCGATCGCTTCCGCGATGTCGACGAACTCGCAGCCGCCATAGTAACGCTTGCCGGGGTAACCCTCTGCATATTTGTTAGTGAGGACCGAGCCCTGCGCCTCGAGCACGGCGCGCGAGACAATGTTCTCCGACGCGATCAGCTCGATCTGGTCCTGCTGGCGATAGAGCTCCTTCCCGATCGCGCCGAATACTTCGGGGTCGCGCTCAGACAGGGCAGCGGTGAAGAAACCGGGCATCGGGGCATAGGTCTGGGTCGTCATGTTGAAGGTCCTCTATCACGGGCGAACCGGGCCATTTCAGCCCAGTTTGGCGACGCGATTTTCGTGACGGCCCCCCTCGAAATCTGTCGTCAAAAACACCTTGAGGCAATCCTTTGCGACATCGCTCCCCGTCAACCGGGCACCCAGGCAGAGCACGTTCGCATTGTTGTGCAGCCGGGTAAGCCGCGCGCTGGTGACGTCGTGCACCACCGCCGCGCGCAGATGGCGGTGGCGATTCGCAGCCATGGAAATCCCGATGCCGGTCCCGCACACCAGGACACCGCGCTTGGCCTTGCCGTCCTTGACGGCGGCGGCCAGCCGGTCAGCGAAATCGGGGTAATCCACGGAGCTGGTTGATTCCGTTCCAAGGTCGAGCGGCGCGAAGCCCAGCGCCACCAATTCCTGCTTCAACTGGGTCTTCAGCTCAAAGCCGGCATGGTCGCTGGCGATCGCGATGGTTTCCTTGGTTTCGGGCATGGATTGGTTCCGGTCTGCGCGAGCGGGATACAATATCTCCCGTCTCCTGCCTCGCCAACCACAATCTATCGTCAAAAGAAAGGCCCCGGGCGTTGCCGCCCGGGGCCTGAAATCGAAGCTCTGAACGGCTTAGTTCAGCGGCTCTTGGGTCGCCTTGCCGTCGTGATAGACGTACCAGGCGTAGTTGACCTTGGTCAGGTCGCCCTTCTCGTCCCACGACAGATCGCCGATCACGCTCGGGATCGTGTTGCCATGCAGCGCCTCGGCGACCTTCTCGCTATCGGTCGACTTGGCGATCGTGGCGGCAGCGGCCCAAGCCTGGATCGCCGCGTAGGAGTTGAGGGTGTAGCCTTCCGGCTCGTAGCTCTCGGCACGGAACTTCTCGACGACCGCCTTGGCGCTGTCGAGATTGACCGCGGAGGCGCCGTCGCTGTAGCGCAGGCCTTCGCCCGCCGGACCGGAGATCGACCAGAACTCCGCCGTGTTGAGCGCGTCGGCCGAAACGAACTGAGCGTTGAAGCCCTGCTCGCGCGCCTGACGCACCATCAAGCCGACGTCATTGTGGTAGCCGCCGATGTAGACGGCGTCGACGCCAGCGCTCTTCAGCTTGGTGATCAGAGCGGAGAAGTCCTTCTCCTTCTGCGTATAGGTGTCGCGCACCGCCGTCTTCAGGCCGGCCGCTTCCATGTTCTTCTGGGTCTCGTTGGCGAGGCCCTGACCATACGCGGACTTGTCGTCGAGGATGGCGACTTTCTTGCCGGCATAGGTCTTGGCCAGCCACGGGCCCGCGAACGAGCCCTGCTTGTCGTCGCGACCGCAGGTGCGGAAGATGGTCTTGACGCCCTTCGCCGCCGGACCCTCAGTGAAGGCCGGATTGGTCGAGGCCGGGGTCATCTGCAAGATGCCTTCTTCCATGTAGACTTCCGACGCCGGGATCGACGAGCCGGAGCAGAAGTGGCCCGCGACGAACGCGACGCCCTTCTTTACCAGATCGTTCGCCACCTGCACCGCCTGCTTCGGATCGCACTGGTCATCACCGATTTCCAGCTTGATCTGCTCGCCGTTGACGCCGCCGGCCGCATTGATGTCCTTCACCGCCATCTCGGCGCCGCGACGCAGCTGCTCGCCGAACGCCGCGAGATCGCCGGTCATCGGACCGGCAACGGCGATCGTGACATCCGCGCTTGCAACCGTCGGCATCCCAAACGCTCCGACAGCGACCGCAGCCACGAGCGCAGTCGTGGTAAGCAAATTCTTCAACATGTCTCCCTCTCTCTAGCCTTGTGTTGTCACCCGGTTGGTCCACCAACATTCGGGCTTGGCGCAATCATCCTCCGGTTGCGCTGCCCGGTCAATCCGCTATTGCCCGCAATTTCGCGTGAAATATACGGATGCCCCTTTGGCTCGTTGGACAGAGCCTAAGCTGAAGCCTTTTCCCGCCAGCTCAGCAGGCCGGCGCGCTCATAGATCCACGGATATTGCGTCACCATCTTGCGCGCCATGGTTACGCGGTGCGCGAACAGGGCAATCGCCACGAGAACCACGACATCGAGCACATAATGGACCCAGTTGCCCCACGATCCGCCGAACAGTGCGCTGTCGAGAAAGTGATTTCCCGCCGCCAGCAGGAAGCCGTAGGGAATGTTCTGCCAGGCCGGCCGCCAGGTATCGGCGATCGCCTGCCCCATCATGAAAGCGCAACCACCGAACAAGATTCCGGTGATGCCGACAAACTCCCAAAAGTTGATTTCCGCCAGCATCGCCTGATCGTCCTCTAATGCCCGCCTTCGAGATAGGCGGCGCGCACTTCCGGATTGGCCAGCAGTTCGCGCCCGGTGCCACTCAACGTTATGTTTCCGTTCATCATGACGTAGCCGCGATGCGCCAGTTTCAGCGCATGGTTGGCGTTCTGCTCCACCAGGAACACCGTCACTTTCTGCTGCTCGTTGATGTCCTTGATGACCTGGAAGATCTGCTTGACGATCAGTGGCGCCAAGCCGAGCGAGGGCTCGTCCAGCAACAAAAGACGCGGCCGGCTCATCAGCGCGCGCGCGATCGCCAGCATCTGCTGCTCGCCGCCAGACAGCGTGCCGCCGCGCTGGTTGTGCCGCTCCTTCAGCCGCGGAAAGATCGCGAACACCTTGTCGAGGTCTTCGTCGTACAGCTTCGGGTCCGACGTGATCGCGCCCATCTTCAAGTTTTCGAGCACCGACATGCGCGGAAAGATGCGCCGTCCCTCCGGCGATTGGGCGATGCCCTTGCGCATGATCTCGAAGGTGGGCTTCTGCGTGATGTCCTCGCCCTCGAACACTATGGAACCGTGGCGGGCGCGCGGCGTGCCGCAGATCGTCATCAGCAGGGTCGACTTGCCGGCGCCGTTCGCGCCGATGATGGTGACGATCTCGCCCTCGGCGACGTCGATATCGACGCCCTTCAGCGCCTCGATATGGCCGTAGAAGGTGTGAACGCCGGAAATCGTCAGCATGGCGGTCATTCCTTCTCCTCCTCGCCCAGATAGGCGCGGATGACCGCAGGGTCGCGCTGCACTTCGACCGGCGTGCCGTCGGAGATCTTCTTGCCGTAATCAAGCACGACGATGTGATCGGAGATTCCCATCACGACGCTCATGTCATGCTCGATCAGCAGCAGCCCGATGCCGAACTCGTCGCGGATCGACATCAGCAACTGGTTGAGCTCCGCCGACTCCCGGGGATTGAGGCCGGCGGCCGGTTCGTCAAGGCACAGCAGGACGGGATCGGTGCACATGGCGCGCGCGATCTCCAGCCGCCGCTGCGCGCCATAGGGCAGGTTGCCGGCGGAGAGGTCGGCGTAGTCGATCAGGTTGACGCGCTCCAGCCAATGGATCGCCTTTTCCTTCGCAGCCTTCTCCGCCTTGCGGTAGACCGGCAGGCCGATCAGACCGAGCACTGTATAGCCCGAAGCCAGCATGAGCTTGTTGTGCTGCGCCACCATCAGGTTCTCGAGCGCCGACATGCCGGCGAACAGGCGAATGTTCTGGAACGTGCGCGCGACCCGGGCCTTCTTCCCGATCATATAGCCTTCCATCTGCTCCAGCAGATAGGCCGGCTGCCCACCATTGAACAAGGTCAGACGGCCAACGGTCGGCTTGTAAAAGCCGGTGAGGCAGTTGAAGAGCGTGGTCTTGCCGGCCCCGTTCGGGCCGATGATGCCGGTGATCTCGCGCTGTTTGGCGACGAAGGTGACGTCGTCGATTGCGACCAGCCCGCCGAACCGCATGGTCAGGTGATTGACGTCCAGCAGGGCGTCATTGCCGGCGGTGGCCATTTGTGGTGCCGCGGCGCTCATGCCAGCGCTCCCGCCTTCTTCTTCCTGCCGTTGCCGCGGCGCAGCAGGATCGTCGGCTCCCGGTGCGCCAGGAGACCCTTCGGGCGCCACAACATGATCAGAACCATCACGACCCCGAATGCCAGCATGCGGTAGAGCGACAGCTCGCGCATGACTTCCGGCAGGCCGATCAGCAGAATGGCGGCAAGCGCCACGCCCACCTGGCTGCCCATGCCGCCGAGCACGACGATCGCGAGGATGACCGCGGATTCGATGAAGACGAAGCTCTCCGGGCTGATGAACAATTGCCGGACCGCGAAGAACGAGCCGGCGAAGCCCGCGAACATCGCGCCCATCGCAAAAGCGGTCAGTTTGGTCGTGGTAGGATTGATGCCGAGCGCGCGACACGCGGTCTCGTCCTCCCGCAGCGCCTCCCACGCCCGGCCGATCGGCAGCCGCCGCAGGCGAATAGTGAAGAAGTTTGTGATGAGCGCCAGAACCAGAATTACATAGTAGAGGAACAGCACCCGGTGCATGGTGCTGAATTCCAGCCCGAACAGATTGGCGAACGTCACGGTTCCTTCGGGCGCATTGCGCTCGAACGGAAAGCCGAAAAACGTGATCTTTTTGATTCCGCTGATTCCGTTGGGGCCGCCGGTGAACACCTGCCAGTTGATCAGGATGATGCGCACCATTTCGCCGAAGCCGAGCGTGACGATTGCGAGGTAGTCGCCTCGCAGCCGCAACACGGGAAAGCCGAGCGCGACGCCGAAGAAGGCCGCGAACATGCCCGCCAACGGCAGGCTGGCCCAGAAATCGAGGCCCAGATCGAGCGAGAGCTTGGCATAGGAGTAGGCGCCGACCGCATAAAAGGCGACATAGCCGAGATCGAGCAGGCCGGCGAGGCCGACCACGATGTTCAGACCCCATCCGAGCATCACGTAGGTGAGGATGAGGGTCAGCGTTTCGATCAGCCCCCGGTCCGAGAATGGCGTAAACGGTATGATGATCGCCACGACGATCAATGTGGGCCCCAGAACCAGCGACAGCCGCTTTGCGCGGGCGGAGCTTCGCCCTTCCTTTGCCTCGCGCGCCTCCAGCGTCAGCTCGCCATGCGCCGTGCGTCTCAGCGTCAGGACCGCCATGACGACGATGTAGAGCGCGCCCAGGCCGAAGATCGCATCGACGATGGGGTCGCCGAACGGCATGGGAATGCCGCCGGCCGCGGCAAGATCGGAACCGATGATATGCTCGTTGTACGCGACGATCGGTATGTCGAAGGCCAGCGAGATCACGGCGCCGCCGAACAGATAAAGGAAGGCGATGCCGCCACCGATCAGCGAGGGCATCGCATGGCCATAGCGGTCCAGCACCAGCGCGACGCGGCCCAGCGGCACCAGCACGATGCCCCACGCGATGGCGCCAAAGCGCGTGACGAAGCCCAGCGGCTGACCCTGGGTGGCCTGGGTCTCGAACCCGATCATCAGGAAGCACAGCATGAACACCACGAAGGCGGTCATGCCCGCTTCCTTGAGCGCGACCGTCAGCGCGGTCGGCGCGGCCTTGGCGGCCGTCATGGTCATAGTCGCCATCGGCTATACCTTCTCGATCTCGGGCCGGCCGAGCAGTCCGGTGGGCCTGAAGATCAGCACCAGCACGAGGATGCCGAAGGCGGCGACGTCCTTGTACTCGGTGGAAAAATAGGCCGACCACATGGCTTCGATCAGGCCGATCAGGATTCCGCCCAGCATGGCACCGGGCAGCGAGCCGATGCCGCCGAGAACCGCCGCTGTGAACGCCTTGATGCCGGCGACGAAGCCCATCGCGAAATCGTTCACGCCCCAATAGAGCGTCACCATCATGCCGGCCACCGCCGCCAGCGCCGCGCCCATGACGAAGGTCTGGGAGATCGTGCGGTCGACGTTGACGCCGAGCAGCGAGGCCATCTTCATGTCCTGTTCGCACGCGCGCTGCGAACGGCCGAGCGGCGTCTTGGCGATGAGATAGGCAAAGCCGACCATGAGTACGATGGTCAGCAGGAAGATCACGATCTGCAGGTAGCCGAGTTGAACGACAAAACCGGCGTCGCTTTCCATAATCTTGAATCCGCCGCGAATGACTGGCGGGATCGGCTTGGGGCGTGGTCCCTGCGCCAGTTGGACGAAGTTCGACAGTATGACCGACATGCCGATGGCCGAGATGAGCGGCGCCAGGCGCGTGGAGCCGCGCAACGGCCGATAGGCGATGCGCTCAACACTCCAGCCATAAGCGGCGGTGAAGATGACGGCGACCACCAGCATCAGGGCCAGCTGCAGCGGCACCCATGAGATGCCGAGCGCGCCGCAGATCAGGAACACCATCATCGCCTGGAAGGCGCCGATCATGTAGACGTCGCCATGGGCAAAGTTGATCATCCCGATGATGCCGTAGACCATCGTGTAGCCGATCGCGATCAGCCCGTAGATCGAGCCGAGCGTGAGGCCGTTGATCAGTTGCTGGGTGAAATACTCCATCGGTCCCCCATCACCACCGCGCGGAGCCCGCTATCCGCGCGCGCGGTGCCATAACCGGTCCATGACGACATGCGCCAACGCGCCGACGGAGATCGGCTGCATAACGGCGATACATGAACACAGATTGGAAATGCCAAAGCCCCCTGTTGGCCTGTCCCGGATCTCAAGTCCAAGTATCAGCCGCCAGCCATCGATTCTTATTGCGGCGCGGACGGTAACCCAAGAGTTTACCTGCCACAAGCCATAAATTATATTGTATACAGTTCTGAACCATTATGGCGCGGGCCGCTCTATCCGCCTTTTCCGCTCTGCTTGGAGAGGACATATTCCAGCTTCTTGACGGCCTGGCGGGTGAGGAATTCCTGCGAATACTGGGCACCGCCCACGATCGAGACCTCGGTCATGGTCTTGGGATCGACCGCCGTCACCTTCACGCTGGCGCCGATCTGGGTGAACTCGATGATGTAGTTATCCGCCTCGGACATAGGGCTATGATATTCGGCTTCTGCCTCGTCCCCGGGGCACATGCTATACGCCGCGCTCGCCGAGAAGGCCATCGGCCCATGTTACCTGGGGCGCGACCAACGAATGATCAGGGAGTTGAGGCCATGGATGCCAAGACCAAGAGCAGAGCCGAGTTCAACTGGGAAGACCCACTTTTGCTCGAGGACCAGTTGACCGAGGAAGAGCGCATGGTGCGCGATACCGCGCGCGACTATGCCCAGGACAAGCTGATGCCGCGGGTGCTGGAAGCGAACCGGCACGAGAAGTTCCACCGCGAGATCATGAACGAGCTGGGCGCGCTCGGCCTGCTCGGCTCCACCATCGACGGTTATGGCTGCGCGGGCACCAACTACGTGTCCTACGGCCTGATCGCGCGCGAGGTGGAGCGGGTCGATTCAGGCTATCGCTCCGCCATGTCAGTGCAATCGAGCCTGGTCATGCACCCGATCCACGCCTACGGCACCGAAGAGCAGCGCCAGAAATACCTGCCGCGCCTCGCGACCGGCGAGATCGTTGGCTGCTTCGGCCTGACCGAGCCCGACCACGGCTCCGATCCGGGCGGCATGAAGACGCGCGCCAAGAAGGCGTCCGGCGGCTATGTGCTGAAGGGCGCCAAGATGTGGATCACCAACTCGCCCATCGCCGACATCGCCGTGGTATGGGCCAAGACCGAGGACGACGTGATCCGCGGCTTCGTCGTAGAGCGCGGCATGAAGGGATACTCGACCCCGAAGATCGAGGGCAAGTTCAGCTTGCGTGCCTCCATCACCGGGGAGATCGTGATGGAAGACGTGTTCGTGCCGGAAGAAAATCTGCTGCCGAACGTCACCGGCCTCAAGGGCCCGTTCGGCTGCCTCAACAATGCGCGCTACGGCATTTCGTGGGGCGCGCTCGGCGCCGCTGAATTCTGCTGGCACGCCGCGCGGCAATACACGATGGACCGCAAGCAGTTCGGCCGCCCCCTCGCCGCCAACCAGCTGATCCAGAAAAAGCTCGCCGACATGCAGACCGAGATCACGCTCGGCCTGCACGCCTGCCTGCGCCTCGGCCGCCTGAAGGACGAAGGCCGCGCCCCGCCGGAAGCCATCTCCATGCTGAAGCGCAATTCCTGCGGCAAGTCCCTCGACATCGCCCGCCAGGCCCGCGACATGCACGGCGGTAACGGCGTGTCAGACGAATTCCACGTCATCAGGCATGTGATGAATCTGGAAGCGGTGAATACCTACGAGGGCACGCACGACATTCACGCCCTGATCCTCGGCCGCGCGCAGACGGGGATTCAGGCATTTATGTGACGATCGCTCTTGAGCGATCGTCATCCCGGACAGCCGCGCAGCGGCGTGATCCGGGATCCATTCATCCGTCGCAGTGGCCGTCGAAACGGATCCCGGCTCGCGCTTCGCTTGGCCGGGATGACGGGTGGCGTGGTCGCAGAGAGCGTGTCTATGCGGCCGTCAAGATGACCTTCGCGAAATGTCGCGCATCATCGAGCGTGATCTCGCGGATGTTGGAATCGCGCATGGCTTTGTTCTCGGGGGCCATCGTCGTAGTGGCGAGCCGCTCAGTGTCGGCGGCGCTCAATCCATCATCGGAGAGCGCGATCTTCAGGCGCACGTCACGAAGGAACTTATCAAAGGCGGGAGCCAGATCTTTCGCGACGTCTTTTGTCGCGCGCCCTTCGCTCGGCACGCCCATCGCCCGCGCCACTGCAGCATGACGCTCCACGCCGACTTCGGCGTTCCAGGCCAACGCGGCGCGCAGGGAAAGACCCACGGCGCGGCCGTGATGCACGTGGCCGATGGCGCCGAGCGCGTGGCCGATGGCGTGCGCTATGCCGGTGCCGGAATTGTCGATCGCCTGCCCTGCCAGGCACGCCGCGATCTGCATGGCTTGGCGCGCTTCGAGATCGTCGCCTTGCGCGACAGCGCGCGGCAGGTGTCTCACGACCAGGCGGATCGCTTGGAGGCAGACGCCGTCATTCATGACGTTGGCGCGGCGGATGGTGGTGGCTTCGATCGCGTGCACCAGCGCATCGACGCCGGTCGCCGCGGTCAGGTGCGGCGGAAGGCCGACCGTCAGCTTCGGGTCGAGGATGGACAGCGACGGGCGCAGCGCATCGCCCCAGGCCCACACCTTCTCGCCTGAGTCCAACGTGTAGACGGAGACACGCGTTGCTTCGGACCCTGTTCCGGCCGTTGTCGGCAGGCAGATGACGGGCAGCGGTTTTTCCGGCAGCGGATTCTGGGCCAGTTGATAGTGCGACGCGGGCTGCTTCGCGACCGCGCAGGCGGCCGCCAGCTTGGCGCTGTCCAGCGACGATCCCCCGCCCAGCGCCACGACAATTCTCGCGGCGGTGCCGCGCGCGCGCTCGGCGGCCGCGTCGATTTGCGCGGCGAGCGGATCGCTGCGGATGTCGGTGAAGAGCTCAACCTTGCCGCCGCCCGCTTTCAGCAGGCTGGACACGCGCTCGATCAGATTGCCGAGACCGGGATCGGCGACCAACAAGACATGCGCGCCCTGCCCCGCCAAATGCGCGACATCACCCGCGATCTTCTCCACCCGGTCCACGCCGCAAGCGATGGCCGGGTTGGGTGACATGGTGAAACTGGCGAGCGACATGGCGGCCCCGATCGGAAGTCGAGGGGCACCTTAACGCCGGCTCGGGGTAAGCGGTCATGAGAATAACGAAGATGGTACGAAAAAGAATGGAACGCCGGGGCCCTGATGCCCGAACGGCCAGCCCGCCTAGCTCTTGATTGTTTCATCAAGCAATTGAAATACGGGCGAGGCGCCATCCTGAACGTTGGACAGCACCGTCATGACGACGCCTTCGCTCAGCCAGACCTGGGATTCGAGCTCTGCCCCGGGGTCGTAGCCTTCAATGGAAGCGATCCAATTCTCGCGCTCCGTCCGAAGCCAGACGCCATAGCCGTAGTGCCAGGTTTCACCACGTTCGGTCACTTGCACCGACGGAGAAAGAAACCGTTCAAGCATCTCCCGGGAGAGAACGCGCGCCGCCAGCAGAGCCGTCCAGAACAAGCGCAGGTCGCCGACCGTGGTGAATGCTCCGCCGTCAGGAGCACCGATCGATGGAACCGAGTAGATATTTGTGCGCCAGCCACCCTCTCCCCGAGAGACGTAGCCATAGGCAGTGTTCTCCGGGAGCGCATCCATGGCGAAGTAGCCGGATCTATTCATCCCGCACGGCCGGAAGATACGGTCCGCAATGAAGTCCCTGAAATCCAGTCCAGTCAGTTCCTCGATCACCAGGCCCAGCAGGACGAAGCCGGAGTTGCTGTAGAAAAAACGGGTTCCCGGCCGCATTAACATCTGCTCGTTTTCAAACAGAGGCAGGAAGTCGCTTGGAGATGTCATGCTGTAGCTGGCGCGCGCCCTCCAAAGTGCCGCAAAATCGCATTGCACCTCCTCATTGAAGTAATCCGGAACGCCCGAGGTATGGCTGAGCAGCTGCGCGATCGTGACCTCGGAACCGAAGTGGAATTGCCGTGAGCGCACGCAGTCTGCGAGACGCGTTCCCAGCTCGATCTTTCCATCCTGGATGAGCAGCCCCACGGCGATCGCGGTGAAGATCTTGCTTCCGGACGCCATCCCAAACCGCGTCTCGATATTGTTGGGAATGCGGTTCGCCCGGTCTGCGAACCCGAACGCCAGATCCAATGAAGGGCCGGCTCCCAGCGGCGCCAGGGAGATCGCGCCGGAGAAATCCGTTTCCTTGATTCTGCGCGCGATGTCCTGCGCCGAGAGGTCCGCGATATTTTTCATGGAGCCGGTCCAAAAGGCACGCCACGGGCGCCCGTTCCCTTCGGACTGGATAAGCACAAAAAGCGACGGCCGCCAACAACGAGCTTGGCGGCCGTCAGCCCTTCCCCCACTTTAGGAGATTGGCGCGCCCTAATGGGCCGCGCCTGTTCGGATCAGCGGGTGGCGTAGCTCATCGAGGTGCCCCAGAAGCGCTCCAGCCGGCGGAGGGTGCCGTTGGCGGTCTCGAGGTCGCCCTGGGTCGCGACTTCGGTCATGCTGCGAACGTGCCGGTCGTACATCTCGTTCATCTTCTGGCACACAGCCTGGGCCTTGGGCGAGAGCTTCACATGCACGGCGCGGCGGTCATGGGGCGAACGCTCCTGGGCCAGGTAGCCGTTCTCCACCATCTTCTTCACGTTGTAGGAGACGTTGGAACCCAGGTAATAGCCGCGGTTGGTCAATTCGCCGACCGACAGCACGTCGTCGCCGATATTGAACAGGATCATGGCCTGCACGTTGTTGAGATCGCGGATGCCCTGCCGATCCAGATCGGCTTTGATGACTTCAAGGCACTCGCGGTGCAGGCGCTCGACCAGCGCGATCGTTTCCAGATAGGCCTTCTTCACGTGGGTTCCCCTTCGCAGGTAACCAGCAATTTCCTAGCGTTCGGATTGAACGCCTGCCCTCAAACCTAGGCATTCGCTGTAAAAGAATGGTAAATGGCGGGTTATTAAAAAGATGAAAAAGGGCCAGGAATTCAGTCCCTTTTCCAGAGCTATCGCTGCCGGATGGCCTGAATAATGGCGGAAAAATCGAGATCGCCGGACCCCTCCTGGACAAAGCGCTCATAGAGCCGCTTGGCCAGATCGCCCAATTCGATCGCCTGTTTGTGCTTTTCGGCCGCATCGGTGGCGAGGCGCAGGTCCTTCAGCATCATCTTGGCGGCGAATCCGGGCTGGTAGTCCCGGTTGGACGGGGCCGTCGGCACGGGTCCCGGCACCGGACAATAAGTGGTGAGCGACCAGCATTGGCCGGACGAAGTGGAGGAGACAGCGAACAGCTTTTCCGCCGACAGGCCGAGTTGCTCGGCCAGCACGAACGCCTCGGACACGCCGATCATGCTGATGCCGAGGATGAGGTTGTTGCAGATCTTCGCCGCCTGGCCGGATCCGCTTGCGCCGGTATGGACCACGTTCTTGCCCATGGCGAGCAGGATCGGCCGCGCGGCTTCCACCGCGACGTCCTCGCCGCCGGCCATGAAAGTCAGGGTTCCCGCCTCCGCTCCCGCGACCCCGCCGGAGACCGGTGAATCGATGAACTGCAGCCCGCGCTTCTTGGCCGCGTCGGCGACGGCGCGGGCGCTGTCGACGTCGGTGGTCGAGCAGTCGATCAGCAGGGCGCCGGCCTTGGCATGCGCGACGACGCCGTCATTGTCGAGATAGGCGACGCGCAGCTCGCGTCCCGAGGGCAGCATGCTGACGATGACGTCGCTGCTGGCCGACAGCTCCACCAGGCTGGCCGCTTGCTTCGCCCCCGCCGCCGTCATCGCCTTGGCGTTGTCGGCGCTGGGATCGAACACGGTGACCTGATGGCCGGCCTTCAGCAGGTTGCGCGCCATGGGGCCGCCCATGTGGCCGACGCCGATGAAACCGATGCTGGGCATGCTTGGCCTCCTTCGGACCGCCGGTCACTTGAACTTCAGGTCCAGGTCCGGCTCATCCGGTAGTTTCTCAAAATAGCGGTTAACAATTGCTTCCGAAACCTCCGACCGCGTCGGCGGCTGCCAGTTCGGCGCATTGTCGCGATCGATCAGCAGCGCCCGCACCCCTTCAAAGAACTCCGAACCAGCCATCATGTGCCGGCTGATGCGCCAATTTTCCTTGAGCACGTCGGCCAGGCCTTTGCCGCGCATCCGCTTTACATGCTCGAACGTCACCTTGAGGCTGGTAGGCGAGCCGCGGCGCAGCAGGTTGAGGCTGTCCAGCGAGCCCGGGTCCTTGCGATTCTCCAGCGCCGTGATGATGGCATCGACCGAGTTCAGGCCGAAGCAGACATCGATGGCGGGCTGCAGCTTGGAGATGTCGGCGGCGCGGGTCGTGACATTGTCGATGGACAGCGTCTCCGGCATCAGCCGCGCGTGCCGCGCCGCCGGGATCGTATGGGTGACGAGGTCGCAATAATAGAGCCCCGCCGTGCGCAGGCGCAGGCCGGTCAGCGCCAGGAACATGCTGAGCTCGCCCGGGCAGCGTTGCAGGAAGTGCGCCGCCCCGATATCGGGATAGAGCCCGATGGCGCATTCCGGCATGGAAAACACCACCCGCTCGCTCGCCACCCGGAACGGCGCGTTGAGCCCGATGCCCGCCCCGCCGCCCATGGTGAGCCCGTCCATCACCGCGATCAGTTGCTTGGGATAGGTCGCGATCCGGTAGTCCAGGCGGTATTCGTGCCAGAAGAATTCCGACAGCAGCTTGCCATTGCCGTTTTTCTTCGCGTCATAGAGCGCGCGGATATCGCCGCCGGCGCAGAACGCCTTGTCGCCGGCGCCATAGATCATGACCGCGCGGATCGATTTGTCCGCCGCCCACTCCGCCAGGCGCTCGTCGAGCGCGCGGATCATGTCGAGGGTCAGCGCATTCATCTGCTCCGGCCGGTTCAACGTGGCCTTGCCGACGCCGTCGGCGACCGTAAATAGAACGTCAGTGAACAAGAATTCCTCCGCACCAAGCAATCGGCGGCTTCTTGGGCCATCGCGGCGGCAGCGTCAAGCGCGGTCCGCTTGACAACGTCACCCCGCTCCTGCCACAAACGGGCCGCGCCGATTTGAGCCTCAGCTTGCTGGGCGCATTACAAATGCAGCTAAAGCGTGGGCGGGCCGCCCAGCTTTGACGCTGTGGCGGTTTTTTCTTTGGCGCTTTCGGGCGCCCGCGGGATTTGAGGGGCAGCTTGCACCGCGTCACCAATGCTAAAGCGCTGAAGGCGAAAGCCCTCTGCCCCAACCTTCGGGCAACAGGAGGGCCCGTCACTATGACCGACATCACTGACACCCGCATCGCGCAACAGCAACACTTGCTGACCGTCAACCCCGACCAGGGCAAGACCACTTTGCACGCAGGCAGCCGCGACTGTGCCGCGCTCGAGAATCCGGACCTGCAGCCGACGCTGCGCGTCCTCCAGGCACTGGCGCAGTGCCACGAGCAGACCTACCGCCTGTATGCCGAGGCGCTAGGCATCCCGCTGCAAGGCGTCCAGGTGCGGCTGCAGGCGGCGCTCGACCTGCGCGGACTTTATGCCGCCGCCGACCAGATCCGCGCAGGCTTTAGCAACCTTCAGGCCACAGTCGAGATTTCCTCGCCGGCCGACATCTATGAGATCGAGCGACTGCGGGTTACAGTCGAGCGCCATGCACCGGTCCTGGACATCGTCCGGAACCCAACGCCGGTCAGGGTCGAACTGGTCTTGACGCACACCAAGGACGCCGCGCCGATCGCGGCCTAGACAAGCATCAGCCAAGGGAGCCTCGTGATGCCATTTTCCAGCAAGCATCCGGAAACCATCATTCTCCATGCCGGCCATCGCAAGGATGGCGCGACCAATGCCGTCGCTGTCCCGATCGTTCAGACCACCTCGTACCAGTTCGACGACACCGCGCATGCGTCGGATCTGTTCGCGCTGAAGAAGTTCGGCAACATCTACACGCGCATCATGAACCCGACCACCGATGTGCTGGAGCAGCGTCTCGCCGTACTCGAAGGCGGCGTCGCCGCGCTCGCGTTGAGCTCGGGCCAGGCCGCAACCGCGTTCTCGATCCAGAATATCGCGCGTGTGGGCGACAATATCGTCAGCTCGACCGATCTCTATGGCGGCACCTGGAACCTGTTCCACAACACGATGAAGGACATCGGGATCGAGGTGCGCTTCGTCGATCCGGAAGACCCGGAAGCCTTCGCGCGCGCCACCGACGACAAGACTCGCGCCTACTACGCGGAGACCCTGCCCAATCCCAAGCTCAAGGTGTTCCCGATCAAGGAAGTCGCCGATATCGGGCGCAAGCTAGGCGTGCCGCTGATCATGGACAACACCTCCTGCCCGGTCCTGTGCCGGCCGTTCGAGCATGGCGCGGCGATCGTGGTCTATTCGACCACCAAATATATCGGCGGGCACGGCACCTCGATCGGCGGCGCGCTGATCGATGGCGGCAATTTCGATTGGGAGAAGCATGCCGCGCGTTTCCCGGGCCTCAACCAGCCGGATCCCTCGTACCACGGCGCGATCTGGACCCAGGCGGTTAAGCCGCTCGGCCCGATCGCGTACATCATCAAGGCGCGGGTCACGCTGCTGCGCGACCTTGGCTCCTGCATGAGCCCCTTCAACGCGTTCCAGTTCATCCAGGGGCTGGAGACCCTGCCCCTGCGCATGCGCGAGCATTGCCGGAACGCCAACGCAGTAGCCGATTTCCTCAGCAGCCATCCCGCGGTCACCAAGATCTATTTCCCCGGCCAGATGACCGGGGAGCCGAAACGGCGGGCCGACGCCTATCTGAAAGGCGGCTACGGCTCGCTGGTAGGGTTCGAGATCGTGGGTGGGCGCGAAGCCGGGCGGAAGTTCATCGACGCCCTGCAACTCTTCTATCACGTGGCCAATATCGGCGATGCGCGCAGCCTCGCCATTCATCCGGCAACGACCACGCATTCCCAGCTTTCGGCCGAGGAGCAGCTCGCGACCGGCGTCACGGACAATTACGTGCGCCTGTCGGTCGGGCTGGAGCATATTGACGACATCCTGGGCGATCTGTCGCAGGCCCTCCAGGCGGCAACCACTGCCAAAGCCGCCGAATAGGCGATTTCTACGTCTTGCGAGGGCCCGGCCGGCGATGGCCGGGCCCTTTCGCTTTCTGATGACGATTTGTTACAGTGCGACGGATCGCCATAAAGGACTGCGCCATGGAACATCGCCCCCATAAAACGGCCCGGAAGGTCGAGCTCGCCGCGCCGGCCGACACGGGTCCGCACGGCCAGTTCCCGCGCATCCGCATGCGCCGCAATCGGGCGACCGACTGGTCGCGCCGGCTGGTGCGCGAAACCAGCCTCAGCGTCAACGATCTGATCTGGCCGATCTTCATCAAGGATGGCGGCTCGAAGCGCGAAGCGGTCCCGGCGATGCCCGGCGTGTTCCGCCTCACCATTCCGGCGTTGCTCGAGGCCGCGGAGCAGGCGGCTGCGCTCGGCATTCCCGCCATCGCCTTGTTCCCCGTGGTCCCGAAGGAGAAGAAGAGCGACCAGGCAGAAGAAGCCTGGCGCGCCGACAATCTGTGCAACCGCGCGGTCCGCGCTTTGAAGAAGGCCGTGCCGGAGATCGGCGTGATGTGCGACGTGGCGCTCGATCCGTATACCTCGCACGGCCATGACGGGCTGATGAAGGACGACAGCATCCTCAACGACGAAACCATCGAGACACTGTGCCGGCAGGCGCTGGCCCAGGCGGAAGCCGGCGCGGACATCGTCGCGCCCTCCGACATGATGGACGGCAGGATCGGCCGCATCCGCGATACGCTGGATGCGGACGGGCATCAGGGTACGCTCATCATGTCCTATGCCGCGAAATACGCGTCCGCTTTCTATGGCCCGTTCCGCGAGGCGGTCGGCTCCAAGGCCGCGCTCGGCAAGGGCGACAAGCGGACCTATCAGATCGACCCCGGCAACGGCGACGAAGCGATCCGCGAATGCGCGCTCGACGTGGCGGAGGGCGCCGACATGCTGATGGTGAAGCCGGGCATGCCCTATCTCGACATCCTGCATCGCGTGAAGCAGGCATTCCGCATGCCGACTTACGCCTATCAGGTCAGTGGCGAGTATTCGATGATCAAGGCGGCCGCGCAGAACGAGTGGCTGGACCACGACCGCGCGATGATCGAAAGCCTGAACTGCTTCAAGCGAGCAGGCGCGGACGGCATCCTCACCTATTTCGCAATCGAGGTGGCGCAGAAGCTGCGCGGCTAGGTCGCGGCAAAAAATCGCAGTGCCACTTCGTCATGCCATGGCCGTTTCAGGCCGAGCGCATGGAAGCCGACATGGCCGCCCGACCAGGACATCAGCAGCCGCACGTTTTTCAAGCTGTTCCACGCGATTTCGCGGAAGACCCGGGACGGAATCCACGGATCATCCAAGGCGTGGATGACGAGAGTGGGCGCGCGAATGGCGCCTAGATGCGGCCCCGACGAGCACTGTCGGTAGTAGTCCAGCGCGTCGCGGAAACCGTGGGCCGGCGCCACCACGCGGTTATCGAAGTCGAGGATCGAGGCAACGTCGGGCGGACATGGCCGCTCCTCGCGCATGCGCGCCACCAAATATTGATGATAGCGGCGGTTGCGGTACGCGGCGACACGCTGTTGGGTGGCGTGAAGATCGATCGGCGGTGAAACCGCGACGGCCGCGCGCAGGTGCGAAAGACCGCCGCGTTCCGCCAGGTATTTGAGCAACACGTTGCCGCCCAACGAATAGCCGATCGCGGCCAAGCCGTTGGCCGCCAACGCGCCGTTCATGCTGCCGATGACGGCGACGAGGTCGTCGGTGCGGCCGGCGTGATAGAAGGATTGCGTCTTGCCGATGGTCGGCCCGGCGCCCCGCCAGTTGAGGCGCAGCACCGGATAGCCGGCGCCCAGCATCGCGCGTGCTGTCACGCGGACATAGGAACTCTCCTGGCAGCCGGTCAGCCCGTGCAACAGCAGCACCAGCGGCCGGTCGGCCTGCTCTATTGGGTGATGCAGAACGCCGACAAGCTCGTCGCCGGTCCCGTCTTTGGCGGCAAAGCGCACCTCTTCGCCCGGCCACGGCGCAAGGATGTCGCCGGGCGGACGCAGGTAATTGCGCAAGGTCTGGAGATCGCCGCCGATCCAGGGCGGCATCGGCACAAAATTCGGGACCCGGATCATGGCTGTTCGGCGAGCCAGCTTTCGATCATGGCCATCTGATCCTCTGCCATCAGGGCAGGCGCGTGGCCGATGCCGGCAAATTCCACAATTCGGGCGCGCGGCCCGCGCTGCGTCATCGCCAGTGCGGTCGCCGCCACAAGCAAGTCGGAATCGGCGCCACGGAACACGAGGGTCGGAATGGTAATGCGATCCCAAAAGTTCCACAGATCAACATCAGCGATGCCTTTTTTGACGTTCTCCGCGATCGCGGGATCGTAGGCGAGGCCGAAGGTCCCATCCGGCAGCAGGCGGTGCCCATGACGCACCAGATGCGCCCATTCATCATCGGTCAACGGACCGAATGACGCATGCACCTTGCGCATGTTCCGTTCCAGCGCTTCGAGCGAGGAAAACCGGTTCTCGAGCCCGACATAATCGGCGATGCGCTGCAGCGCCGCCTTTGGGATGATCGGACCGACATCGTTCATGAGCAGCGAAGCCAGCGGCGGATTCGGCACCGATGCCATGAACATACCAATCAACCCGCCCATCGAGGTGCCGATCCAATGCACGCGCTCGACATCGAGCCGCGCGATCAGCGCGGTGATGTCGGCCTGGTACTGCGCATAGGTATAGTGCACCGGGTCCCTCAGCCACTCGCTGCCGCCGCGGCCGACGACGTCGACCACGATCACGCGATAGCGCCGTGCCAGGCGGTCGGCCAACCGGTCGAAATCGTGCGCGTTGCGGGTCAGGCCGTGGACGCACAGGACGGTTGGCCGCCCGTCATTGCTGCCCCATTCCAGATAGCGGACGCGGTGAAACCCGGCGGGGGAAAGGCCGGAGAAATGGTGTTCGGTGAAGGAGGCCACGTTTTAACCCTCCCCCAACTTGAGGGAAGGGAAATTTCGATGTGGGCGGGCGAAATCTAACCGCATCACGCCACATGCCCGATCGGGTTGTCGTGCACGGTGAGCCAGGTATCGGTGTAAAAGCCGTTGAAGCGCGTGGCGTTGGCGTTGGAATAGGCCCCGACGCAATCGATCTCGATCCAATCCCCCTCATCGATGTCGGCCGGCAAGGCGGTCTTGTACGGCAGGACGTCGAGCGAATCGCAGGTCGGACCGGAGAGCGAGAAGTCGGCAAATTCGCGCGATGGCTCGCTCTTCAGGCGCCACATCCGCGCCGGCAGCTTGACGCCGCCTTGCACGGTCTCGCTGAGTGCACCGTAGATGCCGTCATTGATGTAGAGCTTGTCCTCCTTGCGCAACTGGACCTGGGTGATGATGGAGACCCCGGCGGCAACCAGCGCGCGGCCCGGCTCGCACATCAGGACACAGTCGCGCCGCAGCTTGATGCGCTTCGCCCCTTCCTCGATCACGCGCATGTACTCTTCCAGCGGCGGCATGTTGGTGCCCAGATATTTCGCCGGGAAGCCGCCGCCGACATCGAGGGCATGGATGTCGACCTTGGCCTTCTCCACCACTGTGGCGGCCAGATCGATGGCCGTGCTGTAGGCCTCCGGATTCAGACATTGCGAACCGACATGGAACGCGATTCCGACCTGGCAGCCACGTGACCGTGCCTCCTTGACCATCGCGGCCGCCTGATCGACGTCCGCGCCGAACTTGCTGGCGAGGTGGTAGAACGTCCCCTCGACCGGCGGGGTCGCAATGCGGACGAAGATCGTCAGCCCTTCGCCGCCGTCGGTCTCGTCCAGGATCTTTTCCAGCTCCTTCGGATGATCGACGACGTAATTGTCGATGTTGTAGACCCGCGACGCCGTTCCGATCACCGCCCGTCCCTTCACCGGATGCATGAAATAGCAGGCGGCGTCCGGCAGGTTCTCGCGCACCAAGGCGATCTCCGGCAGCGATGCCGTATCGAAATGATGGATGCCGGCCTCGTAGAGAGCGCGCAGCACCAGCGGGTGCGGGTTGCACTTCACCGCATAGAGGACGCGCCCCGGGAACAGATCGAGGAACCGGCGCGCGGTCGCGGCGATCACATGGGGGCGCAAGCAGAAGACCGGATAGCTCGGCGTCAGCGCCTTCAGCATGGCCGGAACGTCGGCGAATTCCCTGGACATCGTGATCCTCTCCGGCCGCGCTAGTTCGCGCTTTTTAGCGGAACGGGGTCGGCTTGTCGATGCGAGCGGGACTGGCTTCGGGCGAGCGATTCCGATATGAACCGACGGGGGAGGATTTTTTGCAGCATGACGATAGCGGGACCGCTTTCCGGCATCACCATCGTCGATTTGACCCGTGTCCTGGCCGGCCCATTCTGCACGCTCCTGCTCGCTGACCTCGGCGCCCGCGTCATAAAGGTGGAACAGCCCGGCAAGGGTGACGATTCGCGGGCCTATGGCCCCTTTATCAACGGCAAATCCGGCTATTTCGTGGCGCAGAACCGCGGCAAGGAATCGATCGCGCTCGACCTCAAGGTGGCGGACGACGTCGCGATCCTGCACCGGCTGCTGCGCAAGGCCGACGTGCTGGTGGAGAATTTCCGCCCCGGCGCCATGGACCGTCTGGGCATCGGCTGGAATGGCCTGAAGGAGCGCTATCCGCGCCTGGTCTATGCCGCGACCTCCGGTTTCGGGCAGACCGGCCCCTATGCCCAGCGACCGGCCTATGACGTGATCGCCCAGGCGATGGGCGGGATCATGAGCCTGACCGGCCACGAGGGCGGCCCGCCGACCCGCGTCGGCTCCTCGATCGGCGATCTCGGCGCCGGGCTCTTCACTGCGCTCGGCATCGTCTCGGCGCTCCACGACCGGACACGCACCGGCAAGGGCATGCTGATCGACGTGGCGATGCTGGACAGCCAGATCGGTCTGCTGGAGAACGCGATCATTCGCTACTTCGCCAGCGGCCAGTCGCCGAAGCCGGTCGGTGCGCGTCATTCCTCGATCGCGCCGTTCGAGCCCTATCGCGCCAAGGATGGCTACATCGTCATCGCCTGCGGCAATGACGAATTGTTTCGCCGGATGGCTGCCTGCCTGCAGCGTCCCGAGCTCGCGACCGATCCGCGCTTTTCGGAGAACGCCCGGCGCAGCGATCATGTCCTCGCGCTCAAGGAAACGCTGGAAGCGATCCTGCTGCATCACACTGTCGATCATTGGCTCGGCGTGCTGGGCGCCGCGGGCATCCCCTGTGCGCCGATCAACGACGTGGCGCATGCCTGCGCCGATCCGCAAGTGAACGCGCGCAACATGATCGTGCCGCTGGCGGATGAATCGCTGCCGGGAATCAAGCTGGCAGGCTTGCCGATCAAGATGTCGGCTTACCCCGATCGCGATTGGCGCAGCGCGGCGCCCGATCTGGATGCGGACCGGGCGCGCATCCTGGCGGATTTTCCGGACCAATGAGACCTATATCGATCAGGCGTTCGCGCGTCAGGCGGTGGGTCTCGCGCGGATTGCTGGCGATCGCCGTCCTGCTGGTCGCGGCCATCGGCTTCGGCATGTGGACGTTGATGGGCTCGCTGCCGAAAATTTCAGGCGAAGTGCGGCTGAGGGATGCCAGCATTTCCGCACCCCTGACCATCGGCCGCGACAGCGCGGGCGTCGTCACCATCACCGCCCAGACCGAACTCGATGCCGATTTCGCGCTCGGCTTCGTCCACGCGCAGGATCGCCTGTTCCAGATGGAGTTGATGCGTCGCCTCGGCTCCGGCCGGTTGTCGGAACTGTTCGGCCTCGCCACGCTGAAAACCGACAAGCTGATGCGCATGCTGGGCCTGGCACAGCAGGCGAATGCGCAATATGAGGCGGCCTCGCCCGATCTGCGTGCCGCGCTCGATGCCTATGCGGCGGGCGTCAATGCCTACATTCAATGGCACGGCTTTCCGCTGCCGCCGGAATTCCTGCTGCTGCGGTTCAAGCCGGAGCCCTGGCGCCCGACCGACAGCCTGCTATGGGGCCGCCTCATGGCTTGGCAGCTCTCCGGCAATGCCGGCCAGGAGATCCAGGACGAGCATCTGCGCCGGGCGGTGAGCGCCGACCTGTTGCCCCTGCTGCTGCGCGAGGATGGCCGGCAGGCCGCCCTGCCCGGCTTCGCGCCGACCCGTAGCGCATCCAACAACTGGGCGATATCGGGCACGCACACGGCGAGCGGGTCGCCCATCCTCGCCAACGATCCGCATCTCGGCCTGTCGGCGCCGGGCACCTGGTACATGGCCCGGCTGTCGACGCCGGATGGCATGCGGGTCGGCGCGACCGTGCCCGGCCTGCCCTTCACGGTGATCGGCAGCAACGGCCATGTGGCCTGGGGCTTCACCACCACGCACAGCGATACCGAGGATCTGTTCGAAGAACATCTCTCGCCCGATCAGCCGGAGCATTACGAGACGCCGACCGGGCCCGCGGCCTTCGACGTGCGGCGCGAGATCATCAAGGTCAAGAACGGGGCGGACGTCACCTTCAACGTGCGCTCGACCCGCCATGGGCCGCTGATCAGCGACCTCGAGCCGGAGCGCTATCTGCACCGGCGTTTTTCGCTGGCCTGGACCGGGTTCCTGCCGGACGACCGCTCGCCCGAAGCGTTCCTTGCCATGAACCGCGCGCAAAACGCCGCCGCCTTCAGGGAGGCGCTGCGCGATTTCGACACGCCGCAGCAGAACGTGGTGTTTGCCGACAACGAGGGCGATATCGGCTTTGTCGCCGCCGGCCGCGTCCCGGTGCGGCGGAACATCGCAAACCAATCGCTGTTTCCGTCACCCGGATGGATCGACGATTACGACTGGACCGGCACGCTCTCCTTCGCCGATCTGCCGCAGATCGCGAATCCGCGGGGCGGCGTCATTATCACCGCCAACAACGACATCAGGCCGCTACGCTACATGCAGTTCCTGGGCCACAGCTTCGATCGGCCTTATCGGCACGACCGGATCCAAACGCTGCTAGCCGGAACGTCGAATGCCACGCTCGAGGACATGGAGCGTATCCAGCTGGATGATTTCTCGGCACCCTTGTTTGCCTTCGTGAAAACGCACCTGCCGGATGTCGCGGCGTCGGTGCCGCTCGACATCGCGGCGGCGATGTCGGGGTGGGATGGCCGCATGGCCCCTGAGCGGCCGGAGCCCTTGATCGCCATCGCCTGGCTCTATGCGACAGCCAAACGCGTGTTCGCCGACGAGATGGGCAAGGAAGAGTTCGAGGATTGGTGGCTATGGCAGGTCGATATCCTGAATGAAGTGATGAAAAATCCGCGCTGGTGCGATGACCGGGAGACGCCGACCGCCGAGAACTGCCGCGATGCCGTGCGCGCCGCGTTCGGCGAGGCTCTGGAGGCGTTGCGCGGGCGCTATGGCCTGGATTGGCGGAATTGGTCCTGGGGCGAGGCGCACGAGATGCAGTTCCGCCATCCGGTGTTCGGGCGGCTGCCTTATATCGGCAACCGGCTGGTGCCGAAGGTGGCGGCGCCCGGCGATCAATTCACCGTCAATCGTGGCGGCATGGCGATCAGCGATGACGGCGCACACTTCGCCGACGTGCACGGTCCCGGCATGCGCATGGCGATCGATCTGAGCCGCCCCGGCGCTCCAGTCTTCAACATGGCGGGCGGGCAATCGGGCCACCCGTTGTCGTCCCACTATAGCGATCTGCTGCCGGAATGGGCGGCGGGCACCTATCGGACGTTCCAGAATCCGGCGCAAGATGTACTGATCCTGCGCCCGCCACAGAAAAAGGCGCCGAACGCGGAGGAGGCCAAGCCATGACGGTAACTTCCAAGCCGACTGTCGAGGACATCCGCCGTGCGGCCGAGGCGATCAAGGGTCAGGTCGTGCGCACGCCCTTCGTCTCTGCACCGCGCCTAGCCAAGCAACTCGGCCTCGCCTCCCTGCGGCTCAAGCTCGAAAACCAGCAGTTCACCGGATCGTTCAAGGATCGCGGCGCCTATTACAAGCTGAAGAGCCTGTCGCCGGACGAGGCCAAGCGTGGCGTCATCGCCATGTCGGCCGGCAATCATGCGCAGGGCGTCGCCTATCATGCGCAGCGCCTCGGCATCCCCGCCACCATCGTGATGCCGGACGGAACGCCCTTCACCAAGATCGAGCGCACGGCGAGCTTCGGCCCGCGCGTCATCCTGAATGGCGACGGCATCGATGCCGCGGCGGTCTATGCACGCGAGCTGGCGGCCAAGGAGAATCTGGTCTTCGTGCATCCATACGACGATCCCTTCATCGTCGCCGGACAGGGCACCATCGGCCTCGAAATCCTGGAGGACGATCCGGACCTCGACTTCCTGGTCGTTCCGATCGGCGGCGGAGGACTGATCGGCGGCATTTCCACCGCCATCAAGGCGCTGAAGCCCAGCATCGAGATCTACGGCGTGGAAAGCGACCTCTACCCCTCCATGCACCACGCCATCAACGAGATCCCGCCGGCGAATGGCGGGCAGACCCTGGCGGACGGCATCGCCGTCAAATCGCCCGGCGCGCTGACCCGCGCGATCGTCGAGGCCAATGTCCGCGAAGTCCTGCTGGTGGACGAGATGGCGGTGGAGCGCGCGGTCGGCTCGCTGATCGAGACCCAGCGCCTGGTGGCGGAGGGGGCAGGCGCCGCCGGCATTGCCGCCATCCTGTGCCACCCCAGCGCCTTCAAGAACTGCAAGGTCGGGGTGGTGATCGGCGGCGGCAACATCGATTCCCGCCTGTTGTCGCAGATCCTGATGCGCACCCTGGTGCTGGACGGGCGGATGGCGACCCTCCGGATCGAGATCATCGACCAGCCTGGCGTCATGTCGACCATTACCAAGGTGATCGGCCAGACCGGCGGCAATATCATGGACATCACCCACCACCGGCTGTTCGTCGATCTGCCGGTGAAACGCGCCGAGGTCGACGTGCTGGTCGAGACCCGCAACGCCAACCACGTTGCGGAGATCATCGAAAAGCTTGAACAGGCTGGATTTTCCACGCGCAGATTGAGCAGCCGATCGGCCGAAGGGTGAATGGTCGCAGCCCTGACATAACCAAGTCTTAACTAAGTTCCGGGCATCTTGCCGGGCAGGTAAATAGTTGTTCCGGCTGGTCGTTCGGCATGTTCGTCATCATCGGGGCCGTCATCGTTCTTGCATGCGTGTTTGGCGCATACTCGGTGCATGGCAACCTGCTGATCCTGATTCAGCCCATCGAGTTCGTCATTATCCTGGGCGCGGCCCTCGGCGCTTTCATCATCGGCAACACCAAGACCAACATCAAACAGACCATGAAGGGTCTGGGCCGCGCGATGAAGGGACCGACCTATAAGAAGGCCGACTATGTCGAGCTGCTGAGCGTGCTCTACCAGCTCTTCAAGCTCGCCAAGACCAAGGGCATGCTGGCGCTGGAGCAGCATGTCGAGAAGCCGGACGAAAGCACGCTGTTCAACCAGTTCCCCAAGTTCCTGAAGGACCACCACGCGGTGGAGTTCCTGTGCGACTATCTGCGCATGATGACGTTGGGCACCGAGAATCCCAACGAGGTCGAAACACTGATCGATGCGGAGCTGGAAACCCATCACCAGGAATTGCACGGTGCGTCCCATGCGATCCAGACCATGGCGGACGGCATGCCCGCTCTCGGCATCGTTGCCGCGGTGCTGGGTGTCATCACCACCATGGGCTCGATCACCGAGCCGCCGAAAGTCCTGGGCGAGTTGATCGGCGCCGCGCTGGTCGGCACGTTCTTCGGCGTCTTGATGTCCTATGGTTTCATCGCGCCGCTCGCCAGCATCATCAAGGGTGTCGATGAAGCCGACGCGAAATACTACCAGTGCATGAAAGCCGGCATGCTCGCTCACATGCAAGGCTATCCGCCGGCGGTGTCCGTCGAGTTCGCGCGCAAGGTTCTGCTCTCCACCGAACGACCGAACTTCTACGAAGTGGAGCAGGCCGTGAGCGCGCTGCCACCGGTCTAGGGATCCGGCCGTGGCCGACGAACGCCCGATCATCATCAAGCGCATCAAGAAGGTGGAAGGCGGCCATCATGGCGGCGCCTGGAAGGTCGCCTATGCCGATTTCGTGACGGCGATGATGGCGTTCTTCCTGCTGCTGTGGCTGCTCAACGCCGTGACCGAAGAGCAGAAGAAGGGCATCGCCAGCTATTTCCGCCCGACCCTCGCGGTCCAGAATACCTCGGCCACCTTCACCATCCTCTCCGGGCAAGCCCAGCCGATGGAGGACATGTCCGGCGGCGCGTCGCAGGACGCCGAAGACAACGAGTCCGAAGAACAGGCGATGCAGCAGGCACCCGCCACGGGCGAGGGGGACAAGCCGCAGACCTACGAAGGCGAGAAGCCGGATATCGGCACGGGCGACCAGCCGCAACCCGGCAAAGGCGACAAGCCGGTCGACCTGGCGGAAGCCGAAGCCGCCGTGAAGGCCGAGGAGCAGACGCAGTTCGAGCAGATCAAGAGCGACATCAAGAACGCGATCGAGGAAAGCCCCGAGCTGAAGCAACTCGAGAAGAATCTGAAGATCGACCAGACCGAGGATGGCATCCGCATCCAACTGCTCGATCAGGAGAAAGTCTCGATGTTTCCCTCCGGCAGCGCCGTGATGGATCCGCGCAGCAAGGAGCTGCTGGCAAAGGTGGCGGAGGTGGTAAAGAGCCTGCCGAACAGAATCGAGATTTCCGGCCACACCGACGCGAAGCCCTATCCGGGCGGCCACGACTACACCAACTGGGAACTCTCCGCCGACCGCGCCAACGCCTCGCGCCGGGTGCTGGTCGGGGCCGGGATCAACGTCGATCGCTTGCAGAAGATCGAAGGCCGGGCCGACACCGACCCGTTCGTGAAGGCGGATCCATTCGACCCGCAGAACCGACGCATCAGCATCGTCCTGCTGCGCCAGCCCAAGCCCGCCACCGACGGCGCGGCGTCTGCGGTTCCCGCCCCGGCGCCCGATTCGGCAACGCGGTCAGGGCCGCCCGCGGAACTCGTACCCTAGGAAACCGGTTCGCGCGTTCCTGCCCCTCAACAGATTGTGCGGCCTCTTGTAAATGCCGCTATGTCCCTCAATATGGAAGGGCGATTCAACGTTTCCGATCGGAAAGGTGGTCGAGGTGGCGGAACGCAAGGTCCCAACCATTGTGTTGGGCGGATCGAATGCCAGCGGGGATGGCGCGATTCACGACCCGCTCCTGCATCCCAAGCTTTATGAAGGCGTCGCGCTCAGGCGGACGTTCGCCTTCTGGCTGGACATGGTCCTGATGGGAATAGTCCTGGTCGTGGCCTTCATGGCGGCGGCCGCCCTGTGGGTCGTTTCCTTCACGCTTATTTCGATCCCCGTCGTCATCGGGGCGGTGATCTTCGTGGTTCTCTACGATGTCTTCACCATCGGCGGTCCGGCCTCGGCGACGCCGGGAATGCGGGTGTTCGGGCTGAAAGTCATAAACTGGTCGGGCGGCAAGCCCGATAACCTCCAGGCATTGCTGATGTCGGCCCTGTTCTGGACCATCCACTGGCTGACCGGCTGGCTGGCGGCATTCGTGGTATTTCTGAATCCCCGCTGGCGCTGCGCCCACGATTTCCTGGCCGGAACGGTCGTTGTGCGGGCCGACGCTTACCCAAGCCGTTAACTAACCCAAAAAGTATGCTGGCGGCGCTGGCGCAACAGGCTGGAATTGCGGTATTTTGTGAGGCATGAGCGTTCTCGGCCGCGGCTTCCCGATTCCGTTCCTGGTCACCACCGAGGTGCCCTGTCCCTATCTGCCTGACCGGATGGAGCGCAAGGTCATCACCGAGCTCTCCGGCGGCAACGCTCCGGAATTGTTCGAGCTGCTGTCCCACGCCGGTTTCCGCCGCAGCCATTCGATCGCCTATCGCCCCGCCTGCTCCGGTTGCCAGGCTTGCGTGCCCGTGCGCATCCCGGTTGTCGAGTTCGAGGCAAACCGCACCCAGCGCCGCATTGCGCGACGCAGCCGCGAGCTGGTTGCGCGCATCCGCGACAACGTTCCGACCCAGGAACAGTTCGAGCTGTTCGTGCACTATCTGGAAGCGCGCCACGCCGATGGCGAGATGGTCGGGATGGGACCGCAGGATTACAGCAGCATGGTGGCGGACAGCCCCGTCGACACGCGGATGATCGAATTGCGCGATCCCGCGGGCAAGCTGGTCGCGTGCTGCCTGACCGATTGGAACGGGGATGGCATCTCCGCCGTTTACAGTTTCTACGAAACCGCGCGGCCGGATCTGAGTCTGGGAGTCTACGTGGTGCTATGGCTGATCGAAGAAGCCAGGCGCCGTGACCTGCCTTTCGTCTATCTTGGCTATTGGGTCGAGAACAGCCGTAAGATGGCGTACAAATCCGGCTTCCGACCGCTGGAAGGATATGGCCCGGAGGGTTGGCGGCGCTTGGAATAGAGCCGCGCAGCGCCTACAAGTGAGAGGTCTTTTGTAACTGCATACGCCCTGCTAGTTTCGCCCCACCGAGGCGATGTCTGGGGACGATGTCCGGGTCAGGCGGGCGGCGCCCCGACAATGGCGGGCATATGCTCTGTTTGGTGTGAGGTCTTCCGGTATGAAACGTCGCAACTTCCTGACCGGCGCCGGATTGGCGGCGGGCGCGACCACGCTCGCATCCGCCCTGCCCCGGCCTGCCATCGCGCAGGATCGGCTGGAATGGAAGATGGTGACCGCCTGGCCGAAAGGCCTGCCGGGCCTCGGCACCGGCGCAGAGCGCTTGGCCGAACGCATCACCAAGACCTCCGGCGGGCGGCTCAACATCAAGGTGTTCGCCGCCGGCGAGCTGGTGCCGGCGATGGGATGTTTCGATGCCGTGTCGCAGGGCCAGGCGGAGATGGGCCACGACGCCAGCTCCTATCACATCGACAAGCTGCCGGCCGCCGGCTTCTTCAACGCCATGCCCATGGGGCTGACGGCGGGCGAGCTCAACGGCTGGGTCTATTTCGGCGGCGGCCAGGAATTGTGGGACGAGCTCTACGCACCTTTCAGCGTGAAGGCATTTCTTGCCGGCAATACCGGGGCGCAGATGGGCGGCTGGTTCCGCAAGGAAATCAATTCGACCGCCGACCTCAAGGGACTGAAGTTCCGCATGACGGGTCATGGCGCGCAGGCGCTGGCCAAGCTCGGCGTTGAAATCGTCCCGCTGCCCAACGGCGAGATTTTCTCCAATCTGCAATCCGGCGCGATCGACGGCGCGGAATGGGTCGGCCCCTATAACGACCTGTCGCTCGGCTTCTACAAGATCACAAAGCTCTATTACTGGCCGGGCTTTCACGAGCCCGGCTCCGCCACGCAATGCATGGTGAACAAAGGGAAGTTCGAGGCCCTACCCGACGAGCTGAAGCAGATCGTCGCAGCCTGCTGCAGCGCAGAGAACGACATGATGCTGGCCGAATTCAATGGCCGCAGCCCGGCCGCCCTCGCCTCGCTGATCAACGAGCACGGCGTGCAGCTCAAGCAGTTTCCGCGCGATGTGCTGGTCGCTTTCGGCGAGGCGTCGGGCGAGGTGATGCAAGACCTGCTCCAGCACGGCGACGACATCACGCGCCAGATCGCATCCTCCTATCTAAGATTCCGACAGGATACGATGCGTTATACCCGCATCGCCGAGACGGCCTTCACCACCGCCCGCTCCTACAAGTTCGACTTTCCAAAGGGCTAGGGACAGGTCGACCAGGCTGAACGGATGTTAAGGAGGCCACTGTTGACAGCTCCAGAACGGCTGGGGACACTGACCCGTAACAAAAGACTCACAACTCAGGCTGTCCTGGCCTGATCGAGAAGCGAGACCCGGAAACTCACGCGTCACTTGGAGGTAATTGTGAAACTAGGACGTTTCGGCGTGGTCGCATTCGTATCGGCCTTGCTATTGGCCGCCTGCGGCGAAGAGAAGAAGCAAGAGGAGCAGTCATCCGCGCAACCCGCGACGGAGCAGCCCGCGGCCCAGGCGCCGGCCGCCGAGCAGCCGGCGGCAGAAGCGAACACTGCCAGCACCGCGGCACCAGCGGCGGAGGCGCCGGCGGGCTCCGGCGGCGAGCTCAACGTCTACAACTGGTCCGACTATATCGGCGAGACGACGGTCGAGGATTTCCAGAAGGCGACCGGCATCACGGTCCGGTACGACGTCTACGATTCGAACGAGACGTTGGAGGCCAAGCTGATGGCCGGCAATACCGGCTATGACATCGTGGTCCCGACCGGCTCGTTCCTCGGCCGGCAGATTCAGGCCGGCATCTATCAGGAAATCGACAAGTCGAAGCTCAAGAACTACGGCAATCTGGATCCGCAAATCCTGAAGGCTCTGGAAGCGTTCGATCCAGGCAACAAATATGCGGTTCCCTATTTCTGGGGCACGGTCGGCATCGGCTACAACGTCGACAAGGTGAAGGAGCGGCTGGGCGACAATGCGCCGGTGGACAGCCTCGATCTGCTGTTCAAGCCTGAAAATGCGGAGAAACTGAAGGACTGCGGCATTTCCATGCTCGACGCCCCGTCGGACATGTTCCAGACGGCGCTGAAGTACCTCGGCAAGGATCCGCATTCCAAATCGGAAGAGGATTATGCCGCCGTTGAGCAGCTGTTTGCGGGAGTCCGGCCGTACATCAAGTACTTCCATTCTTCGCAATACATCAACGACCTGGCGAACGGCGAGCTGTGCGCGGTCATCGGCTGGTCCGGCGACATCTTCATCGCCGCGGCCCGCGCGGACGAGGCCAAGAATAATGTGCATCTCGACTACCGCATCCCGAAGGAAGGCAGCCTGCTGTGGGTCGACTCGCTGGCGATCCCGAAAGATGCCAAGAACGTCGACAATGCGCTGAAGTTCATCGACTACCTGAACGATCCGCAGGTCGCCGCCAACGGCGTCAACTATGTCAGCTATGCCAGCCCGAATCTGGCCGCGCTGGACAAGGTGGAGCCTGACATCAAGAACAACCCGTCGATCTATCCGACTGACGACGTTAAGAAGAATCTGTTCTCCGACATGCAGGCCGATCCGGACCTGGAACGGCTGCGCACCCGGACCTGGACCAAGGTCAAGACCGGCCAGTAAACCCGCCGGTCAGCGCTAAACTTTGACGGGCTCCGCCGCAAAGCGGAGCCCGTTTTGCGTTCCGGCTGGTCATCAAATATTGAATGAACGTTCAAATTTTGCGGCTTGCGCGCCGTCCGGCGGTTGACAGCCCGGAGGGCCCCCCGCCATAGTTACGGAAAACAAGACTGTGGCACGGTGCGAGGCGGCAAGCCGCTATCGCGCCGGCGGAAGATGGGAAGGATTTTACATGTCTGGATCCGTACGTTCGGCCAAGCCGGCGCTGACGGCGTTTGCGGCCCTGTCGCTGGTGGCTATTTCCGCAACCTGGCTGCCGCCAGATGCCCGGGCCGAAGGCGAACTCAATATCTATAACTGGGCGGATTACATCGGCGAAAACACCATCGCCAATTTCGAGAAAGAATATAACGTCAAGGTCCGATACGACACCTATGACGGCGATGAGACCCTGGAAGCCAAGCTGGTCATCGGCAATACGGGCTACGATATCGTCTTCCCCTCCGCTGCGTTCTTTGCCCGCCAGATCAAGAGCGGGATCTATATGAAACTCGATCGGTCGAAGCTCACGAACTGGAGCAATCTCGACCAGTGGGTGCTGCAGCAGGAAGCGACCCACGATCCGGGCAACGCCCATGCCGTGCCCTACATGTGGGGAACGAACGGCTTCACTTACAACGTTGATATGATCAAGGAGCGCATGCCCGATGCGCCGGTCGACAGTCTGCGCATGATCTTCGATCCGGAGGTCGTGTCCAAATTCGAGGATTGCGGCGTGAGTTTCCTGGACTCACCGACCGATGTGATCCCGCTCGCCCTAGCCTACATGGGTAAGGACCCGACCTCGCAGAATCCCGACGACATTTTGGCGGCGACCGAAATGCTGATGAAGGTGCGGCCCTACGTCAAAGCCTTTGATTCCCAACAGTATCTGAACGCCTTGCCGAACGGCGATCGTTGCATCGCCATGACCTGGTCGGGCGACTATGCCGTCGCCGCCGCGCGCGCGGAAGAAGCGGGCCTCAAGATCAACCTCGCCTACACCGTGCCGAAGGAAGGCAGCAACATCTGGTTCGACGCGATGTTGATCCCGAAAGATGCACCGAATCCGGAGAACGCACATCTGTTCCTGAACTACATGCTTCGGCCGGAGGTGATCGCCGAATGCACGAACTACACGTACTACGCCAATTCCAACAAGGCGTCGCTGCCGCTGATCCTGCCCGAAATCGTGGACGATCCCGCTATCTATCCGGACGAGGAAACAAAGAAGCGCATGTTCCCAAGCGTCGTGCGCGACGAAGCGGTTCAGCGCGTGATCACGCGCGAGTGGACCAGGCTGAAGACAGGTCAATGACCGGACGTCCGCGCGCAGGCGCCGACCCAAGGGCATTGAGCAGCTAGGGGACATCATGGCCGCAGTCGAGAAGACGACGAAGCAACCTCAGCACAAGCACGCTGGTGCAGCCTGGACCGATCCAAAGGCAGAACCCTATATCCGGGTCGAGAACGTCACCAAGAAGTTCGGCGAGTTCGTCGCCGTCGACAATGTCTCCCTCAACATCTATCGCGGCGAATTGTTCTCGCTGCTCGGCGGGTCAGGATGCGGCAAGACCACGCTGCTGCGCATGCTGGCCGGCTTCGAGACGCCGACCAGCGGAAAGATCTATATCGACGGCGTCGACATGGCCGGCATCCCGCCCTATGACCGGCCGACCAACATGATGTTCCAGTCCTACGCCCTGTTCCCGCACATGACCGTGGAACAGAACGTTTCCTTCGGCCTGAAGCAGGACAAGTACCCCGAATCGGAGATCAAGCAGCGCGTTACCCAGATGTTGGAGATGGTGCAGTTGACGCCCTTCACCAAGCGCAAGCCGCATCAATTGTCCGGCGGTCAGCGCCAGCGCGTCGCCCTTGCCCGCTCGCTGGTCAAGCAGCCCAAGCTGCTGCTGCTGGACGAGCCGCTGGGCGCGCTCGACAAGAAGCTGCGCGAAGCGACGCAGTTCGAGCTGATGAACATCCAAGACCGCCTTGGCATCACCTTCATCGTGGTGACCCACGATCAGGAAGAGGCGATGACCCTCTCCACCCGCATCGGCGTCATGAATGCCGGCGAGATCGTGCAGATCGGCACGCCGCAGGAGATCTATGAGTATCCGCAGAACAAGATGATCGCGGACTTCATCGGCTCGGTGAACCTGTTCGAGGGCCAGATCGTCGAGGATGAGCAGGACCATGTGCTGATCCGCTCCGACGAGGCCGGCGGCGACATCTATATCGATCACGGCATTTCCAGCGCGCCAGGCGCCAAGGTCTGGGTTGCGATCCGCCCGGAGAAGATCCACCTCACTAGGCAGGATCTGAACGAGCCCAACAATTGCGTGAGGGGCGTGGTCAAAGGCATCGCCTATATGGGCAACCTTTCGATCTATCTGGTGCAGCTCGATAGCGGCAAGCAGATCAAGGTGACGATGCAGAACCAGGTGCGCGCGGCCGAAGCGACGATCGATTGGGACGACCGCGTTTCCGTTACCTGGCACGCGAACAGCCCCGTCGCCCTGCTGAGCTGAGGCAGCCATGGCCTCCACAGACGTTGCCAACCGCGCCAGCCGATTGCCGGCATCGGGTTGGCTTGAAAGTCTGCTGATCGGCCTCGGCATTCGCGGGCGGACTCTGGTCATCGCCATTCCGTTCATCTGGCTGTTTCTGTTCTTCTTCGTGCCGTTCCTGATCGTGCTGTGGGTGAGCACGTCCTTTGTCGTGATCGCTCAACCGCCCTACACCCATATCCAGAACGGCTCGTTCACGCTCAACATCGGCGAAAGCTTCGGGCGCCTGTTCAGTGATGCGCTCTATATCAAGGCCTACCTGAATTCGCTGCAGGTGGCGGCGGTCTCCACCATCATCTGTCTCGTGATCGCCTATCCGATGGCGTACGGCATGGCGCGCTGCAGCCCCTCGACCAGGAACATCCTTCTGATGCTGGTCATCCTGCCGTTCTGGACCTCGTTCCTGATCCGGGTCTATGCGTGGATCGGCCTTCTGAAGAACAACGGCCTGATCAATACGACCCTGCTGTCGATCGACGGCTACCTGACGGAGCATTTCGGGATCGACCTGATGGCCGGCCCGATCAACATGATGAACACCAATTTCGCGGTGTACCTGGGCATCGTCTATTCCTACCTGCCGTTCATGATCCTGCCGCTCTACGCCAACCTGGAGAAGATGGATCTGTCGCTGATCGAAGCCGCGACCGACCTCGGCTGCAGGCCGTTGAAGGCGTTCTTCCTCATCACGGTGCCGCTCAGCTTCCCTGGCATCGTCGCCGGCAGCATGCTGGTCTTCATCCCCGCGGTCGGCGAATACGTGATCCCCGAACTGCTGGGCGGGCCGTCGAGCCTGATGATCGGCCGCATCCTGGTGAATGAGTTCTTCAGCAACCGCGACTGGCCCACCGCCTCTGCCGTGGCAGTCGCGATCCTGGTGGCGCTGGTCGTGCCGCTGATGATCTATCAGAAATACCAGGACAAGGAGTTGGAGAAGGAATCATGACCAACCGCCTGTCCTGGTTCGTCATCATTTGGATGATGCTGGTCTTCGCCTTCCTTTATGCGCCCATCATCTCCGTCGTGGTCTATTCCTTCAATGCTTCCCGGCTGGTCACGGTGTGGGGCGGGTTCGACACCAAATGGTACGGAGCGCTGATCGCCGATCGGCAGATCGTCGACGCCGCCAAGCTATCGGTGCTGATCGCGGCGGTCAGCTCGACCCTCGCGACCATCATCGGAACCGTCGCGGGTTATGTGCTGGTGCGGTTCCCGAAGTTCCTCGGCCGGACGTCCTTTTCGGGCATGGTGAACGCGCCGCTGGTGATGCCGGAAGTCATCACTGGCCTCTCCATGCTGCTGTTGTTCATTTCCATGGAAAACCTGATCCATTGGCCGAGTGGCCGCGGGCTCACGACTGTCATCATCGCGCATGTGACTTTCACCCTGTCCTATGTCGCGGTCGTCATGCGCTCGCGCTTCCTCACTCTCGACCTCTCGCTGGAAGAGGCGGCGCAGGACCTTGGCGCCAAGCCGCTGAAAGTGTTCTTCGTCATTACCCTGCCGATCGTCGCGCCGGCCATCGTGTCCGGCTGGCTGCTGGGCTTCACCATTTCGCTGGATGATCTTGTGATCACCTCATTCACCAACGGCCCGGGCACGACGACCTTGCCGCAGGTGGTGTTCTCAAAGGTGCGCCTGGGGCTGGATCCGAAGATCAACGCTCTCGCCACCATCATCATCGGGATCGTATCGATCGGCGTCGTTATCGCCACGATCCACATGCGCCGGCAGGAGGCGCAGCGGCAGCGCGACGAGCAGATGGCGATCCGCGCCATTGCGGCCCAGACCTGATCGCTTCTAGACTGGGCATATGAGCAGCACCACGCGACCGCGCCGGGTCACGCTGGCCGCCACCCAGATGGCGTGCGACTGGGACATCGATGCCAACATAGCGCGGGCAGAGCGGCTGGCGCGCAAGGCGGCCGACCAGGGCGCCAACATCATCCTGCTGCAGGAATTGCTCGAGACGCCCTATTTCTGCATCGAGCAGGATGCCAAGCATTTCGCGCTGGCGACCCGGCCGGAGGACAACCGCGCCATCCGCCACTTCCGCCCGATCGCGAAGGCGCTGGGCGCAGTGATCCCGATCAGCTTTTTCGAGCGCGCCAATCACGCCTTTTTCAACACCACCGCCATCATCGATGCGGATGGCGAGGTGATGGGTCTCTATCGCAAGAGCCACATCCCCAACGGTCCCGGCTATCAGGAGAAGCACTATTTCAATCCGGGCGATACCGGCTTCAAGGTCTGGGACACGCGGCACGGGCGCATCGGGCTCGGCATCTGCTGGGATCAGTGGTTCCCGGAGACCGCGCGCTCCATGGCGGTCATGGGCGCGGAGATCCTGCTGTTCCCGACCGCCATCGGCACGGAGCCGCCGCCTTCCCCGCCGCACAATTCACGCGAGCACTGGCAGCGCACGCAGCAAGGGCACGCCGCGGCCAATGTGATGCCGCTGATGGCCTCCAACCGCATCGGCGTGGAACGCTCGACCCAGAACCCGGAAGGCAACTGGCTGCGCTTCTACGGCTCCTCCTTCATCGCCGATCATCTGGGCGCCAAGGTCGCCGAGGCGCCGGAGGATCAGGAGGCAGTGGTGACCGCCACCTTCGACCTCGCAGAGATCCGAGCCTATCGCGAGAACTGGGGCATCTATCGCGACCGCCGGCCGGATCTCTATGGCCCGGTGCGGACGCTGGACGGAACCCTACGCTGATCTGCCATGCAATTGCCGCCTTCCCTGCGCGCGGCGATCGACCGCGAACTCGAGGGCGTTTCGCTCAGCGATCTGGCACGCGCCTCGGAGACACTGTCGCAACGCTACCGCGCCGAACTGCAGGATGGAAGGCTGCATCTCGGCGATGAGCTCGCCGCCCGCGCCTATCTGACGACGCGCCTGCCGGCGACGTTCGCGGCGATCTCCGCCGCCTTGAATGCGGTCGAAGAGGCCAGGCCCGATTTCGCGCCGCGCACAGTGCTGGATGCCGGCGCCGGACCGGGCACGGCGACCTGGGCATCGGCGCAGTGCTGGAGCAGCCTGCAAGACGCGGTGCTGGTCGAAGCAAGCTCCGCCATCCGTGCCGTCGGCGAGCAGCTATCGCGCGCGCTTTCGCTGGAGCACACACATTGGATTGCCGACAAGCTTGATACCGGCTTGTCCGATCTCGCCCCACGCGACTTGGTTCTGATCGCGTATGTACTGGACGAACTGCCGCCTGCCGCGCGCGACCCACTGATCGCGCAGCTTTGGCACCTGACTGGCGACACCCTGGTCATCGTGGAGCCCGGCACGACGGAGGGGTGGAAGCGCATCCTCGGCGCGCGCGACCTCCTGATCCGCGCCGGCGCGCACATTCTGGCGCCTTGTCCGCATGCTCACGCTTGCCCACTGGTCGCGCCCGATTGGTGCCACTTCTCCGCCCGTCTCGCCCGCTCCCGCCTGCATCGCGAAGCAAAAGGCGGCACGGTGCCTTGGGAAGATGAGAAATTCATTTATCTGGCGGCATCCCGCTCGGCCGGCCTCCATCCCGCAGCGCGCGTGATCGCGCCACCCCGTGCGAGCAAGGCCGCGGTCAGCCTCAAGCTCTGCCAGCGGGATGGCCGCGCCGCCCAGCGCACGTTCGAGAAGAGGGCCGGCCCTTCATTCAAGATCGCGCGTAAACTGGATTGGGGTGACAGCCTGCCGCGCGAATCATAGTCACGCGAAGAGGAAATTTCACAGTGCCCGATAGTCAACCGGTGGACTTGCGGGATGGCTGGCTGGTCGGCTCGCCCGATGATGCTGGCCTCAATGGCGAGCTCATCCGCGGTATCGGGCCGCATTTCGAATCCTGGACCGACGCCAACGTCCAAGGAGGTAATCGAGCCGGGCCCCTGAAGCGCGCCGGAGCAGCGGTTGCTATTCCATGCCGACCAGACGGTACAGCCCGAGCTTGGCACCCTCCGAAAAGAGCTCCGCGCGTCGGCACACGTCGGTCTGTGATTCTGCGGCACAGTCGACGACCCGATCACTTGCGCGATCGATCGCAAGCAGCGCATGAGCGAGCGGTCGCACCGCAACAGGCTCGCGATGAAGACAGCGGTTGCGCCGACAGAATTCTCCGTCGGTAAGCAGGTCGGCGATGATGCCCGGAATATAATAGCCGGGAACGCGGCCCTTCAGATCGATTGCGCCCTCCCGTCCGTTAAAGATCAGCAGAGGCACATCGAAGCGCGTGGCCACCGGGCGCGGATACGTAATCTGGCTCGGCAACCCCGGCAGCCCCGGCGGATGATCGCCGAGAACAACAATGATCGCGTCTGGATCGATCTCCCGCAGACTCGTGATGTAGCCCTCGACCGCATGCGACGTGTAGTAGGAACAATTGATGTAGCCCATGAGGAGCTTGCTGTCCGGATCGACACTGACCTGATAGGGCCGCTTTTTCCTGTCCACCTCGTATGGAAAATGCCCCGCCGTTACGAATATGTAATTGAGGTAATGCTCCTGCGCCTTGAGCATCGTACGAACATGGTCGAGATTTTGCTGGAGCAGCGACCCAGCAGAGAGCGTGACGCCGTCCAAATCGGACATATCCATATTGCCGTTGAACCTGCGATTCTCGATGCCTATCCGTTCATATGCCTGGTCGTACGAGAATTCGGCGGGCGACACCGGGACCCAGCTTTCCGTTTTCCAGCCCAGCGACTGGAGCTTGCGCGGAAGGCAGTCGACTGAAGGCAATTTCAGTTGTGAGAAAATCACGGCACCATCGTCCAGTGTCACAGGCAAGCCGCACAGGATTTCGAATTCGCCATCCGGCGATCGACCTCCAAACACAGGTTGCACAGATCGCAAGCCGCTCGAACGTCGCCACTCTTGAAACATCGGCGCGAAGGGATCGGGCGTAATCTGCGCCCCAGGAATACTTAACGGATCGATGAAACTCTCTAGCACGATGATATGTATGTTCCGCTGGTTTGCCTTGCCCAAGTCGGATCCAATGAAGCCCATGTAAGGCGACGCAACGCTTTCCAGCCGGACGAGTTCCTGGTGCCGGGCGGCAAAAGACAGGCCAGACCTCAGGAACGAGCCCCAGTGTCCCCTCACAACGGCAAGAGGGAACCACGTATAGCCGGTGGTCGCCCTCTGCATCTGCGCCGCCATCGCTTGCGGCGGATACATCGCAAGCACGATCGCCGCCAGGTAGAGCGCGCAGGGAATAAAGAGGACGAGCTCATGCTTGGCCGGAAGGCGGATATTTCGGAGGTATGCGAGAGCGAGGGCGATCATGACCCCCAGCACCACGTAGGGCACCCAACCGCCATTGGCCGACAGATTGATGAACAGGTCGTCCAGCAAGAGAAGATCGACAACCGACGCCTCGGTGTTCATCACTTCGTACTTGGCAATGGCCGCGAGGTAGAGTGCGAAGGCACAGATCGTGGAGAGCGCGATTCCCCGTCCAAGTCTCTTCTGCAGCAGGATCAGCAGCGAACAGATATAGGCTCCCAACCCCGCATCCATCGCGATGCCGCTGAAGGCCCATTTGCCGATCGCGTGGATCGACCAAGCTCCGGTGATGGCGCCCATCACTAGACCGGCTGCCACAGACGCGATCAGCGGCATGCGGGCGCGCCAATCGAAGTGCGCTGATTTTCGGTTTGCCCGCTTAAAGGGTCCAAACATGTTGACTTTCCCTCATTTATAGCGAGCTCTGGCGGACGGCTCCCCCACCTATCGGCTCAACCGATGATGGACTGAGGCTATGTTTGCAGCCGTACGGTAAAAATAGGCCTAATCGAGATGTTTTAAAGATTTCCTACAAACTCACGGTATGGTGGCCCGGAACGCCGGTCGCAGCCAGGTCGTGCTAGCGATGGCCGGTCTCTACGACAGCACGATGTTCCATGGCATCGTCGGCGAGGTCGTGCTGCGACGCTATGCGTTGCAGTCCACTATTGCCGCGTAGCATCACTAGGACCCGGCGGCCTCGCTCCGTTCATCCCGCATTCATATCAAAGGCGCTGACAGGAGCATCGCGAATCCTGCAATATCCAAGGTGAGCGATGCTGGCATGCTCATCGAGAGGGCCTGAGGATGGATGATGCCGCACTGACTCGCATGCTTGCGGGTGCGCAGCTCGACGGCGCGCTTGTCACCAGCAACCACGTCCAATATGACCGCCTGCGCCGGGTCAACAACGGCTTGATCGATCGCCGGCCCGTGGCAATCGTCCGTGCAATAACCAAGCGTGACGTACAGAAGGTCGTTCGTATTGCCGCCGAGCGGGAGGCCTTGCTTGCTGTCCGCTGCGGCGGGCACAGCTTTCCCGGCCTGTCGACCTGCGATGGCGGCATCGTGCTCGATCTGTCGCTGATGAAGGACGTGATGGTCGACCCCGAAGCGCGGACGGCCGAGGTCGCCGGCGGCGCTCTGCTCGGCGACGTCGATGCGGCCGGGCTGGCCCACGGGCTGGTGACGCCGGCGGGCGTGGTATCGCACACCGGCGTTGGCGGTCTCACTCTTGGCGGCGGCATGGGCTGGCTGAGCCGCCGGTTCGGAATGACCGTCGACAACCTCCTGGGCGTGGATATCGTGATGGCGGACGGTCGGTTACTACGCATCAACGGCGACAAGGAGCCCGACTTGTTCTGGGCGATCCGTGGCGGCGGCGGCAATTTCGGTGTGGTTACGAAATTCTGGTTCCGCATGCATCCGCTGGGACCCACGTTCGTCGGACGATGGGTCTATTCGCCCAAAGAGGCGCCCGCGGTGCTTCGGCGTTATCGGGCGGCGCTGACCGAGGCGCCGCGCGAGCTGACGACGATGATCACCTACACGCGCTCGGAGCTGAGGATCACCGCCCTCTGGACGGGATCGACGCGCGGCGCGGAGACCACGCTGGCGCAATATGGAAAGCTCGGCGACGTCACATCGGCCTCGCTGGGCGAAGCAAGCTTTCTTGATCTTCAACGCGCCGCCGATGAGCGCATGGCTTGGGGCCGGCGGTACTATGCCAAGGGCGGGTTCGTGCATGAGATTGACGACGCGATGATCGGCGCCGTCTCGGATTGCATCGCCGAGAGCCCAAACCCAGATTCAGAGATCTACATGCTGCAGCTTGGCGGTGCGGTCCGCGATATCGAAGAGAGCGATACGCCCTATTCCGGCCGCACTGCCGGCCATTACTGGATCGTGGAAGGCGTCTGGGACGATCCGGCGCTGGATTCCAAATGCACGGCCTGGGGCAGGAAGAGCGCGACCCGGCTTGCGGCCAACTCGCTGCACACAAACTACGTCAATGAGCAGAGCGAGACGGGCAAGGACCTCGCTTTGAACGCCTATGGTGAAGAGAAATACTACCAACTCGCCAGGCTGAAATCGCGCTACGACCCCGCAAACCTGTTCCGCCTCAATCAGAACATCGAACCGCGTCCCTGGAGCGCGGCCAAGTAATGCCGAGATAGAAAGGGGGCGCCACGCAGCGCCCTTTCCAAATCTATCGGCCAACGGATCAGGTGATGTTGATCCAGGTCGCCTTGAGCTGGGTGTATTTGTCCATCGCGTGCAGCGACTTGTCGCGGCCGAAGCCGGATTGCTTGAAGCCGCCGAACGGCGAGGAGATGTGGCCGTTGTCGAAGCAATTGACCCACACCACGCCGGCGCGGAGGGCCTGCGAGGTCTTGAATGCCTTGTTGATGTCGCTGGTCCAGACCGCCGCCGCGAGGCCGTAGATGGTGTCGTTGCCAAGCTTCACGGCTTCCGCCTGATCCTTGAAGGTGATGGTCGACAGCACGGGACCGAAGATCTCCTCCTGCGCAATCTTCATGCTGTTCTTCACGTCGTCGAACAAGGTCGGCTCGATATAGTAGCCGCCCGTGTCGCTGCGCACACGCTTGCCGCCGAAGGCGAGCTTGGCGCCTTCCTTGCTGCCGGCTTCGATGTAGCCGAGCACGCGGTTCATCTGCGTCTCGTCGACGATCGCGCCCATCTTGGTCTTGGGGTCGAGCGGATCGCCCGGCTGCAGGATTTCGGCAACCTTCCGGATCTTCTCCAGCACCGCATCCTTGATCGACTCTTCGACGATCAGGCGCGAGCCCGCGTTGCACACCTCGCCCTGGTTATAGAAGATGCCCCAGGCGGCGGCTTCCGCCGCGGCGTCGAGATCCGGCGCGTCCGCCATGATGATGTTCGGCGTCTTGCCGCCGCACTCCAGCGAGACCTGCTTCATGTTGCTCTCGCCGGAATATCGCAAGAAGAACTTTCCCACTTCGGTCGAGCCGGTGAAGGTGATGGCATCGACATCCATGTGCCGGCCGAGCGCCTGGCCCGCCGTCTCGCCATAGCCGGGGATGACGTTGAAGACGCCCTCTGGGACGCCGGCCTCGGCCGCCAGCTCCGCGAGGCGCAGCATGGAGAGCGGCGATTGCTCGGCCGGCTTGATGACCATGGAATTGCCGGTGGCAAGGCAGGGGCCGATCTTCCAGCTTCCCATCAGCAGCGGGAAGTTCCAGGGAATGACGGCGCCGACCACACCCAGCGGCTCGCGCCGGATCATGGAAATGGCGTTCGGCGCGGTCGGGGCGATCTCGTCATAGATCTTGTCGAGCGCCTCGGCATACCAGCGGATGCATTGGATGGAGAGCGGTACGTCCACTTTGGTGCTGTCGCCGATCGGCTTGCCCATATCGAGGGTTTCGAGCAGCGCCAGCTCTGTCGCGTGCTTTTCCATGAGGTCGGCGAGCCGCAACAAAACCTTCTTGCGCTCGGCGCCGGCGATCCTGGACCAGACACCCTTGTCGAAAGCGGCGCGGGCGGCCTTTACTGCGCGGTCGACGTCTGCCTTGTCGCCCGCCGAAACCTGGGTCAGCGCCTTGCCGGTAGCCGGGTTAACGCACGTGAAGGTCTTGCCGGAAGCCGATGAAACATAACGATTTCCGATGAAGCACTGATTGCGATAGCCGAGGCCGCGAGCCTGATCCTTCCAGCTTTCGACGCTGAGGGCGGCGGACATGGGCAATCTCCCTGGTGGATTGGACGGCGCAGCGTCTCAAAAGGTGGCCGGACTCTATCGGCCGCCCCTACCCCCATCAAGCCAGCCGGCCATCAGCTTTTCCGATCGCAGAATTGCTTAGAGGTGGCGGTGTGACGCGCATCACAGACCCGAATCAGCGGATGGGTCTTTACTCCGTTCATCAGCCGGTGCCCACACCCATCCGTCCCCAAGGGCCCGTCTGAAACCGGCGCCCGGAGAATCATCCCCTCCGGGCGCACTTTTATTTAGCGGTCGCCGTTCGGCAGCGGCTCAAGCCGGAGGTCGCAGCTTCAAGTCCCGCTGGTTTCTTTGTCTTACCTGGCGTTTCACGCTACGCCGAATATGATCTGTCTAGGGGCTTCCAGAAGAAGCTGGGGGGCGATTGAAGATCCTGCCGCACAGACGCCGGACTCTTGGCAGCCCTCGCGCTGAAATCGACCTCGCCTCTCTACAGAAGCGATTTCGCTCAGTGACGCGTCGCCACCAGCGCACAATGCGGCTTCAGCGCCTCTACCGCACGGTCCGGGTGATCGCCTTACTTTTGATCGTACTTGCCGCCTTGCTTTGGGGTCTCACAAGCTATACGCAATGGCCTCTCCTGACAGCTTTGAAGCATATCGCCGTGTTCCCCAGCTGCAGTGCTGCTCGCGTTTTGGGCCTTGCGCCTGCCGAGAGTGGTGAACCTGGCTATTGGTCGCATCATGATGCGGATGCAGACGGAACAGCCTGTGAACCAGAGGCGGGGTCTTAATCGGCGTGACTAAATAGCGGCTGAACCTGCGGTCGACAGCGCTATCGCGTCGGACAGCGTCAGAACCGACAGTGCGGCGCGCCTCAGCACGTTGTGATGTTGTCGAGCGCGTCGGTGAAGGCGCGCGATCTGCGCGCAATCTCCGCCCAATCTTTTGCCTTGAGCGAAGCGGCGGGCAGCATCGAGGAGCTGCCCACCATCACTACGTTCGGCAACGACAGGTAAGTGCCGGCATTCTGCGCGTTGATGCCGCCGGTCGGGCAGAAGCGCAGGTCGGAGAACGGCCCAGCCCAGGATTTCAGCATGGCAGGCCCGCCCGCCGCCTCCGCAGGAAAGAACTTGAACTCGCTCCAGCCATGCTGCAGGCCGGTCATCACATCGGACGCGGTCGCCGTGCCCGGCAGGTAGGGCATCTTCAGCTCGTGGGCGATCTCCAGCAGCGCGGGTGTGAGGCCGGGGCTGATCGCGAACCGCACGCCAAGGGCCGCGCAGGTCTTCATCTGCGCGCCGCTGACGACGGTGCCGGCGCCGATCAGCAGCTTGGGCCGTTCCTTCTGCAGCCTGGCGATCGCATCGAACGCCGCCGCCGTGCGTAGCGTGACCTCGATCGCCGGTAAGCCGCCCTGCGCCAGCGCGTCGGCCAGCGGCACGGCGTCCTCGACGGAGTCGATCGCCACCACCGGAAGCGCACGAATGCCGTCCAGCAGGCTGAAGACGGAAGCTGGTCCGCTCATGTTCCCTCGCGATCGAATTGGCGGCGCACGCCGTACAGGGCGGCGCGCTCTTCCAGGATGACCCAGATCGGCATGGATTGCAGGATGGCGGAGACTCGCCCCTTGTCCAGGAAGCGGCTGACGAGATTGCTGCGCCGCGCGAAATCCAGCAGCTTCGGCGTGATGCCGCCGCCGATATAGACTCCGCCGCGCGATCCGAATGCCAGCGCCAAGTCTCCGGTCACGCTGCCCAGCATGTCGAAGAACATCAGCACAGCGTTGACCGCAATCTCTTCTCCCGCCAGCGCGCGGCGCGAAATCTCGGGCGCATCGATCTCGCCCCCCTGCCGGCCGGCTTCGTCCGCCATGAAGCGATAGACATTCACCAGGCCGGCGCCGTTCAGCACGCGCTCGGCCGAGACGCGGCCGTATTTCTCCCGCATCCGCTGCCACAGGCGAATCTCCTGGTCGGTGTTCGGCGCGAAGCCGATATGGCCGCCTTCACCGGAGATGACTGCCCACGCGCTCTTGCTCGCCGGCACATAGGCGCCGACGCCAAGACCGGTGCCGGGACCGATCACCAGGCTGACGGAGCTTGGATCGGCGGTACCTGCGCGCAACGCTGCGACTTGTGCGCCGTCGAGCGTGGGCACCGACGCCGCCAGCGCTTCGAAATCGTTGATCACGACAAAGCGCTCGAACTGGAACTCCTGTTTCAGCTCGGCTTTGACGAAGCGCCAGGGGGAATTGGTGAACTTGATCTCGGGCCCGTGGGCGGGACAGGCGACCGCAAAACAGGCGCGGATCGGCCGGGGCCGCGTCAAGCCGGCAAAATAGGCCGTGATCGCTTCATCCAGGTTTGGAAAGCTGGCCGCGCTCAGCACCCGTACGTCATGCAGGACATTATCCGCGTCGCTCAGGGCGAAGCGCGCATTGGTCCCGCCGATATCGGCGACCAGGAGATCCGAGGCGGCTTGCGGCATGGGTCACGCGGCTCCGAGCAGCGTGACGGCGCCCTGCTCCGGCTGCGTCGCATGCGCCCGCATCGCGCCGAACAGCTCGCGCCCGAAGCCGAATGCCGATCTGTGCGGATCGGGGCGCCAGTGCGCCCGCGCGTTCCACTCGGCCTCCGGCACTTCGGCCGTCAAGGTCATGCGCTCGGAATCCAGTGACACCACATCGCCCTCGTGCAGGCGCCCGATCGGCCCCTCGCCGGCCGCTTCCGGCGATACATGGATAGCGGCGGGCACCTTGCCCGAGGCGCCGGACATGCGCCCATCGGTGACCAAAGCGACCTTGTAACCAAGATCCTGCAGGACGCCGAGCGAAGGCGTCAGCTTGTGCAGTTCCGGCATGCCGTTGGCGCGCGGGCCTTGGCCCCGCACCACCACGACCACGTCGCGATGCAGCTTGCCGCTCTTGAACGCCTCCATGACCTGGTTCTGGTCGTCGAAGATGGCGGCCGGCGCGCGGATCTGGCGATGCTGCGGCTTCACCGCCGACACCTTGATGATGGAGCGGCCGAGATTGCCGGTCAGCAGCCGGATGCCGCCCTCGGAATCGAATGGATCATTGGCCGGGCGCAGCACATCGCGGTCGCCGCTCTCCGCCGGCGCGTCGCGCCAATCCAGCTTGCCGTCATTCAGCCACGGCTCGCGCGCATAGGCGGCGATGCCCTTGCCGAATACGGTCTCAACATCGGCGTGCATCCGGCCGATCGCCAGCAATTGCGCGATCACGAATCCGGTGCCGCCCGCCGCCTGGAACTGATTCACGTCCGCGTGGCCGTTGGGATAGACCCGCGCCAGCAGCGGCGTCGCGCGCGAGATGTCGGCGATATCGGTCCAGTCGATCTGGATGCCGGCGATCGCGGCCATGGCGACCAGGTGGATCGTGTGGTTGGTCGACCCTCCCGTCGCAACCAGGGCGGCGATGGCGTTCACGATGGCACGCTCGTCGACGATCTCCGCCATCGGGCGATAGTCATTGCCCTGGGCCGTGATCTGGGCCACGCGCTGGGCGGCGGCGCGGGTCAGCGCGGCCCGCAGCGGCGTGCCGGGATTGACGAAGGCAGCGCCGGGTAGATGCAGGCCCATCGCTTCCATCAGCATCTGGTTGGAATTGGCGGTGCCATAGAAGGTGCAGGTGCCCGGTGCGTGATAAGAGGCTGCTTCCGCCGCCAGCAGTTCCGCGCGCCCGACTTTGCCTTCGGCATAGAGCTGGCGCACGCGGGACTTCTCATAGTTCGGCAAACCAGTCGGCATCGGTCCGCCCGGAATGAAAATCACCGGCAGATGGCCGAAAGCAAGCGCACCCATGAACAGGCCGGGCACGATCTTGTCGCAGATGCCGAGGCACAAGGCCGCGTCGAACATGCCGTGGGTCAGCGCGACCGCGGTCGAGAGCGCGATCACGTCGCGGCTGAACAGCGACAGCTCCATGCCCGGCTGGCCCTGGGTCACGCCATCGCACATGGCGGGCGTACCGCCGGCGAATTGCGCGACCGCGCCGACCTCATTCGCCGCCTGCTTGATGAGCGCCGGATACTCTTCGTAAGGCTGATGCGCCGACAGCATATCGTTGTAGGAGGATACGATGCCGATATTGGGCGCAACGTCCGCGGCCAGCGCCTGCTTGTGATCGCTTCCACAACCAGCAAAACCGTGGGCTAGATTGCCGCAGGACAGATGGGTGCGCTGCGGCTTTTGCGCGCGCGCCGCCTGCATACGCTCCAGATAGTCACGGCGGCTGCCTGCGCTCTTCGCCTTGATCCGCTCCGTGACCTCCTGGATGGCGGCGTGCAATTGGGTCATCGTGCGTTCACTCGGTCCACAGAAATTCCAGATCGTCCTTGCGGTGGGACAGCAGCGTCGCAATCGGCGTATCGGCGGTGCCGGCCAGGGCTTGCAGGGCAATCGACCGCTTCGGCCGGCCGGAAATCGCCACCAGAATCAGCCGTGCATAGAGCAGCGCCGTGATCGTCAGCGACAGACGCGCATAGCCACTCTGCGGCTTGTCCACCGCGATGCACAAAGCAGGACTATGCAGGTCGAGCCCAGCCTTGGTTTCCGGCAGGCCAGGAAACAACGAGGCGAAATGCCCGTCGGTTCCCATACCGAGCAGCACGACATCGAACGGGCGCGGCATGGAATTGATCGAGCGCTCCGCTTCCGCCAGACCGGCGCTCGGCCGCGACGTTGCGCTGTAGAGCGGGTGGAACTGAGCCGGGCCGGCCTGGTTGCGCAGCAAGTGGTGGCGCACCAGATGCTCATTGCTGTCGGTGTGCGAGGCGCGCACCCAGCGCTCATCGGTCAGGCCGACATGCACTTTCGGCCAGTCGAGATGCATCGTCGACAGCCGATTGAAAATCGGCTGCGGCGTCGACCCTCCCGCCACGACCAGGCTGGCAGCACCACGCGAGGCGAGGCTGTCGCTCAGCAGTTCGGAGATCTTGCTGGCTGCCTTGTTGGCCCAGCTTGCACGATCCGGACAATCGGTCCAGCGGACCTGGGTACCACTCGGTAGCTTCTCAAGCATCGTCTTCATGCCAAGTCCTGCCATCACGCTCGATCAGCGCAATGGCGGCGCTTGGTCCCCAAGAGCCGGCCGTGTAAGGCCTCGCCGGCACATTCAGTTGCGACCAGGAATCGAGGATGGAATCCGTCCAACGCCAGGCCGCCTCGACCTCGTCCACCCGCATGAACAAGGTCGGCCGGCCGCGGATCACATCCAGCAAAAGACGTTCATAGGCATCCGGAATGACGCTGCCGAAGGTGTCGGCAAAGCTCAGATCCAGCGCCGTCTGCTGCAGGCGCAGCTCGCCCGGACCCGGCCGCTTGTTCAGCATCTGGAACCGGATGCCCTCGTTCGGCTGCAGCCGCATGATGAGGCGGTTGGAGGGCGGCATCGCGCCATAGGTCGGGTAGATGAAATGCGGCGGAGACTTGAACTGCACCACGATTTCCGAGCCACGCTGCGGCAGCCGCTTGCCGGTGCGCAGATAGAACGGCACGCCGGCCCAGCGCCAATTGTCAATTTCCGCCCGGATCGCCACATAGGTCTCGCGGTCACTCGATCCCTTGGCGTCGGTCTCGTCGAGATAGCCCGGCACCGGCTGGCCTTCGATTGCGCCGGCGCGATACTGACCGCGCACCGTGGCATGAGCGGCCTCCTGCACGGTCAGCATATTGAGGGACTTCAGCACCTTCACTTTTTCATCGCGCACGGAATCCGCATCGAGGGTGATCGGCGGCTCCATCGCGGTCAGGCACAGGACCTGCAGCAGGTGGTTCTGCACCATGTCGCGCAGCGCGCCCGACGCGTCGTAATAGCTCCACCGCCCACCGACCCCCACTGTCTCCGCCACCGTGACCTGGACATGGTCGATATGGGTGCGGTTCCACAGCGGCTCGAACAGCGAGTTGGCGAAGCGCAGCACCATCAGGTTCTGTACTGTCTCTTTGCCGAGATAGTGATCGATGCGGTAGATTTGCCGCTCCGCCAACACCGCGCCGACCGCCGCATTGATGGCACGCGATGAAGCGAGATCGTGGCCGATCGGCTTTTCCAGTACTAAGCGCGTCAGCGGTGTCACCAGGTCGTTGCGGCCGAGATTGGCGGCCGTCGGCCCGAACAGATCCGGAGCGGTCGCGAGATAGAAGACCCGCACCACGGATTGCCGGTCCTTCAACGCGGACACCAGCGGACCGTAGCCGTCCGGCTTGCTGGCATCCATGCCGGCATAGGACAGGCGCTTGGAGAAGCGCGCCCAGACTTCAGGATTGAGCGGTTTGCCGTTGGTCGAGAATTCGATGCACGACGCCTCGACCAGGTTGATGAATTCCGCCTGGTTCATTACGCCGCGCGATACCGCGATGATGCGCCCATCCGGCGGCAGGCGATTATCTCGGTCCAGCTCGTAGAGCGCGGGCAGCAATTTGCGCTTGGCCAGGTCGCCACGGCCGCCGAACACGACCATGTCGAACGGCTCGGTGATGAGCGTGTTACGCTGGGTACTCGGCGTCGGCATTTCCATTTTTCACCCTATGGCGATTGTGTCCGGACCGGTCCGCGCCACAAATCCGACCGCTGGAATTTTCCAATATCCAGGACGATCGCGGGTCGCAGGCACGCGGGTCTTTCGGGGTCGGTCGCCCTCTTCCTCTTTATCAACTGACCTCTGCGAACCATTACCGCAACCGGCCAGCAGCCGCAAATAATCATGCCTCCCATCACACCGGTGCGTGACAAAAAACACAGTTTTTTCGTGGAGTTGCTGCTCTGTGCCCGGCCTGGCCTCAGGCAATCCGCAATTCCGTTGCCGGGTCGAACAGGCTGGCGCGGCTCATATCGACGGCAAGGCGGACGGGGCGCCCCACCTCCCGGACATCCCCCGGTTTCAGGCGCGCCGTCACCGGGTGGCCCTTTACGGAGGCCACCGCCATCGTGTCGGCTCCCGTCGGCTCCAGCACCTCGATGACGGCCTCCAGGCACGGATGCCCCTCACTATTCGCCAAAGTGACAGTTTCGGGCCGGATGCCGAGGGTGACCTCCTGCCCGCTTTGGGCGTTCCGGGGAACCTGCGGCAACGGCAGCCAGGCGGCATCCGCCACCCGGACGCCGAGCCCGCCTGTTCCCGCTTCCAGCCGGCCCCGCAGGAAGTTCATCGAGGGCGACCCGATGAAGCTGGCCACATAGACGTTGGCGGGCCGTTCATAGATCTCTTCCGGGGCTGCGAATTGCTGCACCACGCCGTCGCGCATGATGGCGATGCGTGAGGCGAGCGTCATGGCCTCGATCTGGTCGTGCGTCACATAGACGATGGTGGTGCCGAGACGCTGATGCAGCTTCTTGATCTCGGTGCGCATCTCCGCCCGCAGCTTGGCATCGAGATTGGAGAGCGGTTCGTCGAACAGGAACACCTTCGGCTCGCGCACCAGGGCGCGGCCGATCGCGACGCGCTGGCGCTGGCCGCCGGATAATTGCGCCGGCTTGCGATCCAGCAGATGCTCAATCTGCAACAGGGTCGCGACGCGCTTCAGCGCGGCTTCGCGGGCCACTCGATCCACCTTCCGGATCTCGAGCCCGAATGTTAAATTGCGCGCCACGCTCATATTCGGATAGAGCGCGTAAGACTGGAACACCATGGCGATGTCGCGGTCCTTGGGATGGACGTCCGTAATGTCGCGGTCGCCGATCCGCAGCTCGCCTTCCGACGGGTCCACCAAGCCGGCGATGATGTTGAGCAGGGTCGACTTGCCGCAGCCCGACGATCCCAGCAGCACCAGGAATTCGCCGCTTTGCAGCGCGATATCGATGCCCTTCAGGACTTCGACCGCACCGAAGCGCTTCGTTATTCCGCGAATGGTCAGAGACGACATGCCGCTACCTTCCCCGCCCGACCTGCTTCTGTGCCGCGCCCGGCACGCCATAGTCCCGCGGATGGGTCGAAATGGCCCGCGATGCAGTGGCAACCCCTGCCGCGATCGCATCGCCGAACGGCTCGCCCCTGGCAATCGCCGCCAGATAGCCGGCATTGAACACATCGCCCGCGCCGATGGTATCGACCGCCGTCACCGGCGGTGCCGGCTTGTGAACTGAGCGCCCATCGCTCAAGCCGGACGCGCCGAGCGGTCCGCGTTTTGCGATGACGCGCGCATCCTTGGGCATCAGGCGCGCGGCGGCGATCATCGCGTCCTCGATGCTCGCCGCTTCGGACAGCGACAGGAGCTCGACTTCGTTCATCAGCAGGTGATCGCAGCGCGCCACCCAGGACCGGCATTGCGCACGAATCTCCGAGGTCCAGCCGGTAATGGGCCAGCCGGTGTCGAGCGCAACTTCGATCCGATGGCCGGCGAGAAGATCGAACAGATATTCATATTCGGAGGTCAGCCGGTCAGTGAGGAACCCGCCGACCACCAGTGCTATGCCGCCGCTGAGCGTATCGAGATCCAGCGCGCGCTTCACCTCCTCCAGGCTCAGGCGCGCGATATGGCCATGGGTGGTGAGGAACGTACGCTCCGAATCCGGATGCGCGATGCCGACGGAAAAGGTGGTGGCGCAGGATTCCCGCGGCCAGGTGCTGCTGTGCGCCCGGAAAATGGTGCGCAACCAGTCGCCGAACATGTCGTTGCCGGTGTTGGCCGCCACCTGGAACGGCATCTCCATGGCCATCCAGGCGAGCGCGGTGTTGCCCACGCACCCGGCCGGGCGCACGTCGCCATGGGCGACCATGGATTCCGTGCCGGGATGCAAAGTCGGCGGGCAGTCGCCGACGATGATGTCGACATTGACGTTACCGATGATCGCGAGTGGACGCGGCAGCGGCATGATCACTCCGACCGCGTGATCTTGGTGGTACGAAGCGGGATTCCGACATCGGACACACGCTGCCCGGCAAGGCCGATGGCAAGGCGCTGCGCCGTCGGCAGCATGGACAAGATGGACGCGATGCCGCTGGCCCTGGGCAGCCGCATGATCAGGTCGGCATGGATCGCGTCCGATCCCGACGTATCGACCACCAGGGTCGGCGATCCGCCCGAGACCGTATCGCGCGCCAAACCCGCCACCAGGGACACTGCCGGTTCATCGGCGCAGAAATGCACGGTGCCCAGATCCGGCCCCAGCATCTCCAGCGGTCCATGGCGGAACTGGCCGCCTTCCAGCGCATAGGCCGGCATGCGGGCCAACTCCGTAGTGCTGAGCGCGACCGCTTCGGCCAGACCGCGCAGCGCGCGCCCGGAATAGACGATCGCCTTGCAGGGCTTCAGCAGCTTCGCGGCCTCGGTCACGTCGAGCCGCGGTCGCATGCGCAATATGTCGAGCGCGGCAGCAGGATCGAGGCCCAGCGCCGCCAGCACGCTGAGATGCAGCGCCAGCGTGATCGTCAAGCTGCGAGTGGCCGCGAAGGCTTGCTCCGTGCCGCCGGCGCCGATCAAGGACGGCAGGGATCGGCCGAGGGTCGAATTCGGCTCCAGCGTCATGCCATAGGAGGTGGCATGACCCGCAACATCCGGGAGCACGCGATGAACCTCCGCCGACTCTCCCGACTGCGACGTGACGATGACGACGGAATCGCTCAAATCCAGTGGCGAATAAAGCTGCTCCGACAATGACAGTGCCAGCGCCTGGATGCCGAGCGCGCGGTATTCAACTTCGACCATGCGGTTGACCGCATGCGAACCGCCGATTCCCAGTAGTATCGCGCGCCGGCGCAGGCGCAGCGCGTCGGCGATGCGGGCGGCGAGATCAGTCGCCGCGGCGAAGGAAGCGAGCGCGTCGTCATGCTGTCGCGCCATTTCGCGGTCGATCGCGAGCAGGCCCTCGCCTGTGATGTTGCCGGTCGGACTCATCCCTTCACGCCTCCCGTTGTGAGGCCGGAGATCAAGGCTTTCTGCAATCCGAAACCGATGATCACCGGCGGTAAGGCGGCGATAATACCGGCAGCAGCGATCAGCCCATAGTCCGCAATGCGACCGCCGGCGAGATCCGCGATGGCAACGGTCAGCGTTTTGGCACGTTGGTCCGAGGTGAACAGCAAGGCATAGAAGAATTCGTCCCATGCCAACAGGAAAGCGAACAGTCCCGCCGTCGTCAGTCCGGGCGCGGCCAGCGGCAAGGTGACATTGCGCATGATTTGCCACAAATTCGCGCCATCCATCATGGCGGCCTGCTCGATCTCGAACGGCACGTTGTCGAAATTGCTTTTCAGCAGCCACGCCGTGAAAGGCGCCAGGATGCTGAGATAGATGAGTGCGAGGCTGAACACCGAGTTGAGCGCGCCGAATGCGCTCAAGGCAAAATACATCGGCACCACCAAAGCGACCGGCGGCAGCATGTATGTGGCCACCGAGACGTGCAGCATCCAGGAGAACTGCCGCGGCATGCGCGACACCGCCCAGGCCGCCGGAATGCCGACGATGAGCGAGAGGAGCGCGCCGAGCGAAGCCACCACCATGCTGTTGCGCAAGGATGCCGTGAAAGCGGCGCCGGTGCTGTTCTCGGCGATGGTCAACAGCTTGATGTAGCGCGAGAAGTCCCATTCCGCCGGGATCCAGCGCAGCGGCACTGTGGTGAGGTCGTTGGTGCTGCTGACGCTCATCAACCCCATCCAGATCAACGGCGCAAGGATCATAACGGTCAGCAGAATAGCCGCCCCGTAGATGAGCCAGGACCGGATGATGCGCTGCCGGCGCCTGCCCATCAGCGCACCTCCGCCTGCCGGCGCATGGCCGTCACGTAGATGGCGGTAAAGACCGCGCTGATGAGGGCCACGATGAGGGCGATCGAAGCGCCGCTGCCGGCGCGCTGGAACGAGAACGCCTCCTGATAGACCACGATGCTGAGCGACTTGGTGCTGTTGGCCGGCCCGCCGCGCGTCATCACCCAGATGATGTCGAACACCTTGAAAGCCTCGATGGCGCGCAGCACGACCGCAACCGTCAGCGGCCCGGCCAGGAACGGTAGGTAGACCGCGCGGAACTTTTTCCAGAAACCGGCACCGTCGATGGTCGCCGCCGCCTTCAGTTCGCTCGGCACCGATTGCAGGGCGGCGAGGCAGATCAGCGCCACCAGCGGGAAGTTCTTCCACGCATCGGCCAGGCACACCGCCCACAGCGCCGATTGGGGATCACCCAGCCATGAACGGTAGCTGTCGATCATCCCGAGCTGGGTCAACATGGCGTTGAGCGCACCGAAATCCGGCTGGTAGATCAGGCGCCACATGGTCGCATTGACCACGGTCGGCAGCGCCCAGGGCAGGATCATGAGCGCACGCAGGAACGTGCGCCCGCGGAATTCCTGATCCAGAAGCAAGCCGGCCAGAACGCCTGCGATGAATTCAATGGAGACCGAATACACCACGAACTTGGTGGTGACCAGCAGCGCCGACTGCACCAGGGGGTTGCCGAGGGCGTTGAGATAGTTGGTAAGGCCGATCCATTCACCGGTCGCGGCCAGGAGCCTCGCATCGGTGAAGCTGGTCCAGATGGTTCGTATGAAGGGCCAGCCGATGATCGAGGCCATGATGAACAGCAGCGGCAGCGGGAGGAACCAGGCACGGCTGCTCATCCAACGATTTTCGATCATCGGCTGGAATGTCCCTTTCCAACGTCGTTGGGCTCAGTCTACAGCCCCGATGCCGCTGCGGCATCCTTCAAGGCCGCATCCGGCGCCGCCGACTTCAACAGCGCCGATTGGATCGCCTGCTGCAGAGCCGTCGACAGTTCCTGGTATTTCGGCGTCGTCGGCCGCGGATACATCGCCGCCAGCCCGACCTTCGCCGCGGCGATCAAGGGTTCCTGGCTCTTGTCCACCTTCGGGTTGTCGTACCAGCCGGACCAGATCGGCAGGCTGAGCTGGGCGTATTTCGACTGCGTGTCGAGCGACGTCATGGCGACGATGTACTTCCAGGCCTCATCCGGATGCTTGCTGGCTGCCGTGATGCCGAGGCCCATCGAGCCGTTGACGGCGGAAGCTTCCAGCTTGCCGGGGATACCCGGTCCCGGAACCACGCCGACATTGCCGGCGATCTTGGATTCCTTCGGATCGTTGGCAAGGTTGTACATGTAGGTCCAGTTGAGGGCGAACGCCGCCTGCCCGCTGGAGAACACGCGTCGCACATCCTCCTCCAGGTACTCCTTGGAGTTGGGATTGGTGAGGCCCGCTTCCATGCTCTTGACCATGTAGTCGAGGGCCTGCACGCCACCGCCGGACTGGAACGCCGGCTTGCCGTCTCCGCTCAGGAACTCGCCGCCATAGGACGCCAGCAGCATGGTGTAATCGCAGATCACCGCTTCGGCCTGGGCCCAGCTCCACACGATCGGGAATTCGACAATGCCCTTGTCCTTGATGGTCTTGGCCTGGCTCAGCAGTTCGTCCCAGGTCTTGGGCGGCGCGGCGATGCCGGCCTTCTTCAGCATCTCGGTGTTGTAGAACAGGTACTTGGTGTCGAGGATCCACGGCATCCCGTACGCGTGGTCCTTGTAGTCCACCGTGGTCCAGGCGCCCGGCATGATGGCCGACTTCATGTCGGGAGTGATGCGGTCCGTCACGTCGACCAGTACCTTGTTCTCGGCATACTCGGCCGGCCAGATCACGTCGAACAGCACGACGTCGTAGCCGGTGCCCGCGCCCTGCGAGAGCAGCGTCTTGTCGCGCAATCCTTCATAGGGAACGAACTCGAGATTCACCTTGATGTCGGGATTGGCCTTCATGAAATCGGCGGTCATGTCGCGCACATTCTGCTCGCTATAGGCCGCCTGGCTCATGAACAGCGCATTGATGGTGGTTTCGGCATGGGCCGCCGTGCCGGCGATGCCCCATGCCAGGACGGCCGATAGGGCCGTCGCGGCAATCGTCTTCGACATGTCATACCTCCGCTGTCGGTTGAGGCTTTTTTGCGTCCTTTGTCGGAGATCATCACACTGCCCCCAGTGCCGTCCGACAAGTCACTTGAATATTTCAATTCAATTGACTTAACTAATAGTCCGACAGGACCGGTTTGATGTCAACGCCCATTTCGACACCCGAGCCACCGCCAAGCAAGCGCCCGATCCGCGCCGTCGCCGGCACCAACCTTGACGGCGCCAGCGCCCATAACCGGCGTGTGATCTTCGACGCCTTGCGGATCAACGGCGCCCTGACCCGCGCCGATCTGGCGCGCGCGACCCAGCTGACCCCCCAGACCGTCAGCAACATCGTGGATGGCCTGCAGGCAGACGGGCTGGTCACGTCGGATGAGCCGCGCCGGCAGGGCCGCGGCCAGCCGGCCCGCCCCTATCGCATCCTGCCCGAAGGCGCCTGCGCCATCGGCGTCCAGCTGGATCGCCACCAGATGCTGGGCGTGGTGGTGGACCTGGCCGGCGCGCCGTTGACGCGGCGGCAGCGGCAGCTTCCCGCCGGCGGACCCAGAAAGGGCAGCGCGGCCTTGCTGAAATTGATTTCGGAACTGCGAACCTTCGTCGATGCGCGGCCCGGGGCTGGGACTTCCCGCCTGCTCGGCCTCGGCATCGCCATGCCCGGCCCGTTCGGCGCGATCGACGCTGAAGATCCCTGGGGCATGCAGGACTGGCAGGACTTCCCGCTCGCCGACTGGCTGGGCGAGAAGACCGGGCTGGTGGCGACGGTCCAGAACGACGCGGCCGCCGGCGCGATCGCGGAAAAGATGTATGGCGCGGCGGCGGGCCTCGAGAATTTCGTGCATCTGTTCATCGGCTACGGCCTCGGCGCCGGCCTGGTGCTGCGCGGCGAGGTCTATTCCGGCGCCGCCAGCAATGCAGGCGAAATTGGCCAAGTGGTCTCCGCCGCCGCGCGCACCGGCAATCCGGAAGCGATCGAGCATTACGCCTCGCTGCTGGCTTTGTGCCGGCATCTCGGCGTCGATCCCCGGCGGGAAGGCCTGCTCGATCATCTCCAGGGCCTGTTCGAGGCGGACGACAAACGGATCCGGCCCTGGATCGCTCAGGCGGTCCGTCATCTGCGCCATGCGGTGCAGACACTGGAATCCCTGTTCGATCCCGAGACCATCATCATCGGCGGCCAGATGCCGCCCGGCGTGCTTGCCGCCATGGTAACGTCGCTGGAGCCGCTGCTGCCCTCGGTCGCGCACCGACACGAACGGCAGCGCCCGCGTCTCACGCTCGGTGCGACAGGATTGTGGTCCGCTGCCCTGGGCGCGGCCATGCAACCGATCTCGCGCACCTTCGACCCGCAATTTGCGGCCATTCTCAAGGCCGGCGCGCCGCAGCAATAGATTGCTTGTCACAGCTTTATCCTTTTTCGTGCACGCTCCGGTTTCCTAGAGTTCAGGCTCTGCCGACCTTGATATCGGAGTGAAATGCCGGAAACGCGCGTGAGGGGGGTGGGCATCGCTGTAATCCTCCTGACGCTGATCGGCATACCGATGGGCGCGTGTCGTATTGCCGCCGCGGCCAGCATCGTGGTCGAAGCCGGCACCGGCACCGTGCTCGCGGCGGATTCCCCCAATCGTCTCTGGTATCCCGCCTCGCTGACCAAGCTGATGACGGTCTATGTCGCCCTGTCGGAGATCGAAGCGGGGCGGCTCGACTTCGCGGACAAGATCAAGGTCTCGAAACACGCGGCCAGCCAGAACCCGGTCAGGTTTGGCCTGCGTCCCGGCCAGGTCATCACGGTCCGCGACGCGATCAACGCCACCATCGTCGCGTCGGCCAACGATGCCGCTGTTGCCCTGGCCGAGAAGATCGCCGAAACCGAGGATACCTTCGCGACGCGCATGACCGGCATGGCAAAGGACCTCGGCATGACGCGCACTGTCTTCCAGAATGCCAGCGGATTACCGGCTGATGGGCAAGTGACGACGGCACGCGATCTCGCCATGCTGGCCATGGCGTTCCTGCGCGACTTTCCGCAGCACTACCCTCTGTTCAACCAGCGCAGCGTCACCATCGGCAAGCGCAGCCGCGGCACGGTCGATTCCATTCTCGGTGCTTACGACGGCGCGGATGGAATGAAGACCGGCTTCACCTGCGCTTCGGGCTACAACATGATTGCCTCGGCGGAGCGCGACGGGCGGCGCCTGATCGGAATCGTGCTCGGCAGCCGCAATGGCGGCCAGCGCACCAAGGACATGAAGCGCCTGCTCGATGCCGGCTTTTCCGGCAGCACGGCGCCGGCGACCACCTTGGTCGCGGTGGCCGACCAGACGACGGAGGCTGATGACAGAATCCCACCCACTGTCCTGTCCGGCAGCGATTGCGCGACCCCGCAATTGATCGGCAGCGCCGTCATCGATTCTCCGGAGGAGCTGACCGGCTGGGCAGTCGTGCTCGGCGACTACCGCAATCGCGCCAAGGCGCAGCAAGCCTTGCAGGCCGCACAGACCAAGCTTGGCAATGCCGCCGGCGCCGGCCGGCCGGCGATCATCAAGAAAGGGGCGAACGGCCTCACGCGCTATAGCGTCCTGCTCGCGGGAATGAAGCAATCCTCGGCACACAAGGCCTGCAAGGTACTCGCGGGCCAGAAAGTCTATTGTGTCGCCCTCAGCCCGAAGATTCTTGCAAACCGCTACTGAATCCCACGCCCACCGCTGCATTGTCAGGATCGGCCCTGCATGCCAGGATCGCCACCGGCTTTAAAGCTGGGGAGAATCCATGGCGGCAATCGACGTGGCGCGGTCTCTGCCGTGCTGGCGGGGCAAGGTCGAGCCGAAGCCGATCAAAGGCGGCATCACCAACGCCAACTTCCTGGTCGAGGATGCGGGCCAACGCTATTTCGTGCGCGTGGGCGAGGATATCCCGATCCATGGTGTGATGCGCTTCAACGAATGCGCCGCCAGCCGGGCCGCCGCCGCCTGCGGCCTGTCGCCCGACTTGCTGCACCAGGCGCCCGGCGCCTTGGTGTTCCGCTTCATCGAAGCCAAGACCCTCGCCGCCGAAGACGTGCGCCCGCGCGCCATGCTGGAGCGCATCCTGCCGCTCATCCGCACCTGCCATCGCGAGATGCCGAAGCATGTGCGCGGGCCGGCCCTGATCTTCTGGGTGTTCCATGTCGTGCGCGACTACGCTCAAACGCTGAAGGCGGGCAACAGCGCGCACCTCGCCGATCTGCCTTCGTTGTTGCGCATGACGGAAGAGCTGGAGCAGGCGGTCGGGCCGGTGGACATCGTGTTCGGCCACAACGACCTGCTGCCCAGCAATTTCCTCGACGACGGCGAACGGCTGTGGCTGATCGATTGGGATTATGCCGGTTTCAACTCGCCTCTGTTCGATCTCTCCAACCTCGCTTCGAACAACGAAGTAGCGGAACCCGACGAGCGCTGGTTGCTGGAGAATTATTTCGAGCGCCCGCTGACGCCCGCTCTATGGCGCAGCTGCCGCGCCATGAAATGCGCCTCGCTGCTGCGCGAGACCATGTGGAGCATGGTGCAGGAGATCCACTCCGAACTCGATTTCGACTACCCCGCCTACACCGCCGACTACCGCGGGCGCCTGGAGCGGATGTATGCGGCGTTCAAGGCGGGTTAGCGACCCCATGCCTTTTCTTTCCGTCATCACCGGGCCGACGCGAAGCGTCGAGACCCGGTGATCCAAGTGTTTCTGCGCAACGCTGCCACGAGACTTGGATCGCCGGGTCTGCGCCCGGCGATGACGTAGAGAGAGGGCAACCGACCACTAGACCCGCATCAACGGCCGCGTGAGGCAGGTCGGTCCACCTTCCCCCGGCACCGAGATCGCGTCTGCGTCGATGACGTGCACCTTGCAGCCGGCCGCCTCCATGCGGCGCCTGGTTTCTGGATTGCCTTTCACCATCACCACTTCGCGCGGCGCGATGGTGAGGACGTTGCAGCCCATGCTGGCGAATTCCTCGTCCGGCACTTCGACGAGCTGCATGCCTTTGCGCACCAGCCATTCGCGGAACAGGATCGGCATCAGCGGCGAATAGACGAGCTGCAGATCGCGGTCGAGGGGCGAGATGACCGACATCAGGTGGAACACATCGCTCGGGCCCTTGTAATGCGGCATCACTGCGACCTCGACATGCACACCGGGCCCGACGATGTCCTTGAACTGCCGGATGCCTTCGGTGTTGGTGCGATAAGTGCGGCCGATCGCAACGGTCTTTTCGTCCAGCCAGATGAGGTCGCCGCCTTCCACCTGTCCCTCGCCGGTGATCTTGCCGATCACGGGAATGCCGGCCTGCTCGAAGGCGCGGCCGTGGATCGGCGGCTCGCCCCTGCGCGCTGGCTTGCCCATGTTGCACAGGATGACGCCGCGCGGGCACAGCATGGCCGCGTCGCGCACATAGAGGCCGTCCATGGTCAGCGCATCGTCGGGCGGAAGATAGACGATCTCCGCTCCCACGCCGGCGATGATGTCGGCAAGGGCGGCATGCTCGGCCACCGCGCGGCGGAAATCGGGCGCGGTATGGTAGTTGAGGTCGCGCCACTCCCGATCGACCGTCGCCTGGTCGATCATGGCGTCGGCCGGCCGGCGCAGCGCCACCCGCCGCAAGCGGTCATATTCGTTCAACCCTGTCAGCATGATTTTCCCTCTTACGCGGCGAGGCCGGGCAGATCGCGCACGAAGGCGGAAATGCGGCGGCACGCCTCTTCCAAGCTTTTGTCGTCGGCGACGAAGGAGACGCGGACATGGCCGGCCGCACTCTTGCCAAAGGCAGTCGCGTCCAGCACCGCGACGCCGGTCGCGTCATAGAGCTTCTCAGCGAAATCGCCGGAATCGAGACCGGTGCCGCGCACGTCCAGCATCATGAACATGCCGGCATCGGGCGAATGGCACTTGATGCCCGGCACCTGATTCAGCCGCGCCACCGCTGCGTCACGTCGGCGCTGATAGGTCGTGCGCATGGTCTCGACCTCCGCCAGATCCTGTTCCAGCGCGACGACAGCGCCGCGCTGCAGGAAGGTCGGCAGGCCATAGAGCATCGCCATGCTGAGGTTGTGCACATGGTCGATCAGCGCCTTCGGCCCGACGATCCAGCCCATGCGCCAACCGGTCATGGCATGCGACTTGGAGAGGCTGCTGATGGTCACCGTGCGATCCGCCATGCCCGGCAGGCTTGTGATGCTCACATGCTCCTTGCCGAAGGTCAGCGTGGCATAGACCTCATCCGACACCACCCACAGATCGTGCTCGATCGCGAGCTGGGCGATGCGCTCGAGGGCGTCGCGCGTCATCATAGCGCCGGTCGGATTGCAGGGCGTCGCGAAATAGATCGCGCGGGTGCGAGGCGTGATCGCCCGCACCACCTCTCCCGCATCCAGATGGAAGTCGTTCTCCGCCCGCTGCGGCACCGGCACGATCTTGGCGCCCGGCGCTTGCAGGGTCGCCTCGTAGGTCACATACATCGGCTCCGGCACGATCACTTCGTCGCCGGGCGCAAGCAGGCACAGGGCCGAGGCGAACAGGCTGCACTGCGCCCCCGCCATCACGGCGACATTGTCCAAGGTCATCGGCTGTCCGGTCTTGGCCTGGAAACGCCGCGCGATCGCAGCGCGCAATTCCTCCAGCCCGAGCAGGTCGCTGTAATGGGTATCGCCGGCGCGCAGCGCGGCAATCGTCGCATCGATGATGGCGGCGGGGGTGTCGAAATCCGGGTCGCCGACCGACAGGATGATGACGTCGCGGCCTGCGCGCTGGTCCCTGACCGCGCGATAATGGATATCCCACGCGGCGGCCCCCTCCCCGCCGATCCGGTCGACCAAGGGCGAAAATCTCATGAATGCTAGTCCTCGCGGCTCCTGACGCGCGGCAGACTGCAAGACCTGATCCGCGCGGTCAAGCCGGCCCCCTGTATCGACACAAGCATGGGCCCATTGCTGTCATTGCAACCGCTGTTGCGACCCGCTAGTTGGAGTATGATGAGCGCAAATTCAGTGGAGGCGAGCCAATGGAAAAGATCCACCACCAGCCGCTAGGCGGCAACAAGATGCCGCGCTTCGGCGGGCCGGCGACCATGATGCGGCTGCCGGCGGTTCCGTCGGCCAAGGGGCTGGACGCCGCCTTTGTCGGCGTGCCGTTCGACATCGGCACCTCCAATCGCGCCGGCGCCAGGTTCGGGCCCAGGCAAATCCGGGCCGAATCCTGCCTCATCCGTCCATACAACATGGCGACCCGGGCAGCGCCGTTCGATTCCCTGAGCGTCGCCGATATCGGCGACGTCGCCATCAACACCTTCAACCTCGAGAAGAGCATCGCCATCATCGAGGCGGCCTATGACGAGATCCTCTCCCACAATTGCATCCCGATGACCATCGGCGGGGACCACACCATCGCCCTGCCGATCCTGCGCGCGTTGAAGAAGAAATATGGACCGGTCGGCATGGTGCATGTGGATGCCCATGCCGACATCAACGATTCGATGTTCGGCGAACCAATCGCCCACGGTACGCCGTTCCGCCGCGCGGTCGAGGAAGGCCTGCTGGACGGCAAGCGCGTCGCGCAGATCGGATTGCGCGCGACCGGCTATTCGGCCGAGGATTTCGACTGGCCGCGCTCCCAGGGCTTCCGGGTCGTGCAGGCGGAGGAGTGCTGGTACAAATCCCTCGCTCCCCTGATGCGCGAGGTGCGCGAGCAAGTCAAAGGCGGCCCGGTCTATTTGAGCTTCGACATCGACGGGCTCGATCCATCCTGCGCTCCTGGCACCGGCACGCCGGAAATCGGCGGCCTCACCACCACCCAGGGCATGGAGATCATCCGCGGCTGCCATGGCCTGCAGCTTGTCGGCTGCGACCTCGTGGAAGTGGCACCGCCCTACGATCCGAGCGGCAACACCTCCCTGCTCGCCTCCAACCTGCTGTTCGAGATGCTTTGCGTGTTGCCGGGGGTCAAATACCGGAACTAGGCACGGGCGAGCGAGGGTGACTTGATCCGGCGGCTTGGTTGCGGCTATCTGTCGGTCGCGTCCGAGCGCGGAATGCCGGCTTAGCTCAGCGGTAGAGCAACCGCCTTGTAAGCGGTAGGTCCCCGGTTCAAGTCCGGGAGCCGGCACCACTATCTTCACTTATCTTCAGTGTGTTAGGCGCCGGGCACTGGCGGTGGTCGCTTGCCGGTGTTTTACGTTTGTTCCAGGTTCGATGCCGATCCTGGCGAGTCATAGCCGCAGGCCCGCGCATATCGAGACGCGCGTAGTTCCTCGATGCAAGCACGGCCGACCGGGCTATCAAGCGCCGCGTTGATCGCCGCGATCGTTTCGGCCGCGCGATCCTTGTTCTTGGTCGCGTTCTTGAACGGAAGCGTCAGCCCCGGGACGTCCATGAACCGCTCGATCTCCGGCAGCACTGCCGCAAGCTCTTCAAATTTCAAGACGAGTATCTCGGCCCAGTCGCTGTGCAATTCCACCCAGCCCCGCTCGTGGAGTTCAGGCGCGGCAAGCGCGTCAATCCCGAAGACCGATTTGACTTCCGTGTCAAACCACGTCAGTGGCCGCAGCCATTCGCTCATCTCCTCTTCGACGATGTAATGGTTTGGCCACCGTTTTCGCGCCAGTGCCTCGCATGCTTGGCATCCATCGGCCCCTGTCGACGGGCGCACCTCGACAATGATGGATGCCAACTCGGTGACGAAATCCCGGATCGCCACCGTCTCGTCGATCGGCTCTGCCGGATCCGTGCCGAGGCGCGCATGCTGCCACGACAGAATGTGCGGTCGAGCGACCCCGCGATGCTGCATGAAGTTGGATGCATAGCGATTGACCGGATCGCGGGTCAGAGTGATGACTTTAAGCCTGCGTCCATGGCGCGTCTTGTACTCGCGATACCAGCGCACCAACAGGTACAAGCAAATATACTGAAAATGCTGGCCGAGACGCTGCGAAACCAGATTGACGCTGAGATCGCTCCGGCGGAGCCGGTCGAGGTCGCGATCCTGCCGTGCATTTGACAAGCCGTGGCAGTGAAAGACGTTGATCCCGCGACTACTGAGCGCCGAACGAATTGACTGCGATGCCACTTTGGCCATTTGCAGAACCAGGACGTTCGGCCGCTCCAAATCAGTCGCATGACGCGTTGCCCGGGTATCGACAAGCTGGCTCCAGATATGCTGGTAGGTAAGCTCCCGCGCGTCGAGCTTGCTCTTTGCGGGCTTGCTCTTTTCGGTCTTGGGTTTTGCTCTGCCGAAAATCGAGTCGAAAAAGCGCCTCCTCAACATGATTTCGCTTTCCCCAAGCCGGATGTTCCTACCCCTCGGTCAACATAACAACGGGCACTTGTGAAGTCACCGGCTTCGTCCCGCTCGATGCAACGTTTGGCAGCAGTGCCCTTGATCTCGGTGGCCGCAGCTTTACACTGAAGTCGGGAGCATTGGGGGGAGTGGATCTCATTTTCAAGCTTCAGGCCTGTTGGATCCGGTCGAGAATGCGCCGGACTGCGCCGCTCAGCTTGGTGACTGGCGCCGACAGCACTCATTTCCTGTCGCTGATTCAGTTCCTGACGAGCGTAAAGCTGCACGAGCCGGACATTGCCGTCCGTGTCTACGATCTCGGCTTGCACCCCTATGAACGCGAGGACTTGGAACACCAGTTTCCGCGCTACGCGCTTCGTGAATTCAGGTATCGCTCCTATCCACGACATGTCCGGATCACGGTGCGCCAGGGCCAGTATGCATGGAAGCCGCTCATCGTGTGGGAGACGCTCTTGGATACGGCCGGCCCGGTCTGTTGGATGGATGCGGGCAACAAGCTGATCGCCCGACTGGATGCCATCCGCGAGCGGCTGCGGGAGCGCGGCTTTTTCAGCACCGTGTCGCGCGGCCTGATAAACGACTGGACCCATCCGGGCATGCTGTCTTACCTCCGCCTGGACGCCGACTGGGCGGCGGGCAAGCGCAATCTCAGTGGTACCTGCGTCGGGTTCGACCCGCGCTTCCTGGCCGCACTCCGCCTGGCACAAAGATGGCGAAACGGCGCACTGGTCAAGAAATGCATCGCGCCGCCCGGGTCCAACCGGGGCAATCATCGGCAGGACCAGGCGTTGCTGACCGTCCTTGCGCACAAGCATGGTTTCGGCGATGCGATCGTCGTGGGCGACCAATGCTTCCTTCGCCATCAGGACATCGATGGGGGCTGGCGGGAAAGGGTTCAAGAATTGCGCCGTCGTTGGGACGCAGCCCATGCGCAGAGCCGCGGCAACTCTGCGGATGCAAATGCGCCGTCCGAGCGAAGGAACCTTGGAGCTCGCGGCAGGTGAGGCTGCAAGCAATCACGATCTGCGTGCATGGCGCTCACCTGCTGTCCTGCACACTATCGAACCGGCACCAGTTCGACCGGTGGCTCATCGTGACGGTGCCGCGCGACGCCGAGACGATCGAGCTTTGCCGGGCACACGGAATGGAGTGTGTACACAGCGAGATCCTCCGCCCCGATGGGGCGGATCTCTATCATGACGATCGCCTCGAGCGCGTGACAGCGGAAGGGCTCGCGCAACTGGATCAGGCCGGGTGGGCAGTCATCCTATCCGAATACGTGATGCTGCCGCGGCTTTTTCGCCAGCAGGTTCTGGCTGCCAGGCTCGAACCCGATTGCCAGTATCGGCTCGCCGGGCTGCGCCATTGCGCGACGCGGCCCGTGCTCGATCGGCTTGCCATGCTGGAGCCTTGGCAACCCGCGCCGATGGCTGCGATCGAAGAGGAACCGCCCTTCCGCATGTTCGCATTGCCTGGGAGCGCTGCTCCGGAACGGATCGATCGACTTGCTGTCACTGCGCTGACGGTGAGCGATCACGCGGCGCGTCCATCCGGCACTGGTGGCCACGCCGACCCACGGCAATCGCTTCTCGACTGGCTTCGCGCCAGCGGGACGTGGAGCACGCGCAACGCGATGGTGGCCGGATACTACCCGCGCATGGGACTTGAGCGCCTGGCGGGGCTGTTCAAGAGCGTGCATCTGCAAGACCGGTTCGGCGTGCACCAGCCTGAGCCGACAGCACCAGTCGACGCCGGCTGGGACGCGTTGCAGCACTTGTGGGCCGTCGAAATGGCGCGCATCGAACCCTCGATCAGATCGCGCCTTCGTGAGCCGCCTCCCTCCGATACCGACGAGATATCGGCCAACAGCATCGACCTGCTGTATCTGCCGGGCGAGGTCTCATCGAAAACGGTCCTTCCGAGCATCCCGCTTTGGCGTCGGGTCCTCGGTCCGCACGCCATCGTGTGCGGCGATCTCTATGGGATGGCCGACTGGCCCGAGGCGACATCCACGATCGCGCAACTGTTCGGCCGACCAGAAGTCCATGCGACCGGATTCTGGTGGACGCGGCTGACGGACGCGCCGATGCGCCAGGTCCCGAGTGCTGTCGCCTCGGGGCGGGGTAAGGGGTCGGGCAGCATCGTGCTATCTGCGGGCGACGCGTCGGACGAGGAGGTCTTGCTCAGCCTGCACAGCCTGCGAAAGGAGTGGGACGGACCACTCGTTGTCGAGGCTACGCGTCACGACCGCGCTCTTGAGCTGCAATGTGCGCTGTATGGCGGCGAATGGCGTATGGGCGATCAACCCGGGACAGCAGAGCCGCGACTCCGGGTTGCGGCGGGCACGGTTCTCTTCGGATCGATTGGGCGTGCCGAAGCCATTCCCGGCCTGGACGCCGACAATCGGGGCTGGTCCGCCCGCCCCGGCCTCCTGCAAAGATTGGGCCTGGCGGAAAAGCCGGCAGCCTTGGTCCGGTACCAAGCCGATCGCGCTCTCTGGACGCGCAGTGCGCACGTCGCCCGGCACGATATGGTGGCAGAGATGCGCCGTACGCTCTCGCCGCCTATCGCGGCGGCAGCCGGCAGCACGGTCGTCACTATCGTGGATCCGGCCGCTCTGAAGACGTTCGAGGCGCTGTGGCCGCGTTGGGTGTTCGATAACGTGCCTGTCATTATCGCCTATGTCGGGATCGGCAAGGCCGAGCTCGATTGGGTTACGGCGCCCAGCGGCGCGAAGCGTGTGAAGATTCAGCGCTCGATCGCCGGCTCCGCCGCGCGGACGCTGGAGCGAATTATCGAGCGGGTGAAGACCAAACGGATCATCCTTCTGCCGCCGGCAGCTGTGCCTTTACCAGGCGCCGAGCTCTTTGCCGGAGAGCATCGATCGTCCGATGCAATCGTTCTGCACTCTTCGGTCGAGGTCCAGCCGGTTGCGGGAGTCGGGCCGCTGCCGGAAAACAAGGAGCCGCTCGCCGCCCGCATCGACGTCGTGCTGGCGAGGGATATCTGCGGTCGACCCGAGGCGAAAAGGGCCGGCGCCAGCCTCAGGGCGTTGCTGCATGGTGCGATCCGGTCCGGGCGGGCGCCCTGGTCGACTTGCAATCTGAAGCGCCAGGGCTGGCAGCTCGAACCGAGCCGGCCGGCAACGGGTGCGCAATGAGGTTCCTGATCTACCTCGTCTCGTTTGGCGCCGCCTTCCGGGACTTCACCCAGATGGCGCTCACTTCCGTCCGCCAAGTCGGCAAATGGGAGCATGACATCGCCGTCCTCAGCGACAGCGACACGCCGTTCGGGGACAGCGCGGCAACCGTGATCAACATTCTTCCCGATCTGCAAAACCGCTACCCGTGGTTCGCGAGCACGACCGGCATGCGCATCTCGCACTTCAAGCCGGAGGTGGAGTATTACATCGACCTTCAACAGTATGACTACGTGCTGTATCTGGACTCGGACATACTGGTGAACAGCGACCGCCTTACCGACCTCGTCTCCACCCTGTGCCGGGAATCACGCGTCGCCGTGCAGCGTGACTGCATCTCGGTTTCTTCCGGCCAAAGCTTCGCCGGCGGTTGGGTCTTGACGCCCGAGGAGCAGAGAGCGTGGGGTCACTACCAGGTGAACGCCGGCATCCTCGGCTTTCCCGTGGATTCCCGGTCCCGCCGAATTCTGCGGGACTGGCGGCGGATGAATGTCGCCAAGCGTTTCAAATCCCGCGACCAAGGCAATCTCATTGCGCTATTGCTGCGCAAATATCACGGCCAATGGAGCTATATCGAGGATGCGGGATTCGGCCGACGGCTGCAGCGCTATCCCTATACCTTCGTGCATTTCACCACCCACAAGGACGAAATGATGGGCCCTTATTATGAGCAGATCCTGCGGCTCGACCCGCTGCATCGCTAGGCAATTCGGCACCATTTTTTCATATCAAACCTCACACCATCAGGCGCAATTTCGGTGAATGACCAAATAGTTACGCGCCAAAATTAAGATTTTGGTAAGTGTGTATCTTTAGCCTTAATTGCGATGAAACCCGCATATTTCGACCTTCGCCCGCGGGACGGACATACTTGATGAAGAGTGGAACCGAGACCGTGATCGCGACCGATGTCAGCAAGCTCATTGACCTGGCGCGCAACCGCACCACAGAAGGCCGCAGCGCCCTGGTCAATGCGATCGGCAATCTGATCGACGAGACCGACCGCCAATTCAGCGCCCAGGAAATGGCGCTGATGAACGACATCCTGAAAAAGCTGATCCACGACGTGGCCGGTCCGATCCGCAAGGCTCTGGCCGAAAAGCTCTCTCACACCAGGAGCGCGCCGGTCGAAGTGATCGAGATCCTCGCCAACGAGGAGATCGACATCGCCGCCCCGGTCCTCCAGCACAGCGAGCTGCTGACCGACCACGCGCTGATCGAGATCATCCGCAAGCGCACCCGCAGCCATCGCCTCGCCATCGCCATGCGCAAGCACGTCAGCAACGGCGTCAGCGACGCGCTGGTGGAGCCCAAGGAACCGGACGTCATCAAGCGCCTGCTGGAAAATCACGGCGCCGAAATCTCTCAGGCCACCCTCGCCTACCTGGTCGACCAGTCGGCGGCGGTCGACGAGTTCCAGGAGCCGCTGCTGCGCCGCAACGATCTCAGCGCCGATCTTGCCAAGCGCATGTATGTCCACGTCTCCGCCGGCCTGCGCGATTTCATCCTGGCGCATTTCAACGTCGATCGCGCCGAACTTGACGCCGCGCTCGCGCAGGTGACGACCGAGGCGCTTGAAAAAGCCACAGCGGAGAATCACGTCGATGCGGCGCAGGCGCTGGCCGACAAGCTGGCACAGCGCCAGGAGCTCACGCATGACCTGGTGGTCCAGACGCTCCGGCGCGGCGAGGTCCCGCTGTTCGAAGCGATGATGAGCCAATTGACCGGCTTGCCCCAGGAACTCTCCTGCCGCCTGATGTACGAAGAGGAAGCCGACGGCTTCGTGATCGCGGCCCGCGTCAGCGGGTTCGACCGTTCGACCTTCACGACCCTGTTCCTGCTGCTGCAACGCATTCATCCGCGCGGCGCCACCGACGATCCGCAGCAACTGCGCCGCGGCCTGGAGCTGTTCGACCGGCTGCGACCGGAAACCGCCCGCAAGGTGGCCGCGCGCTACATGGTCAATCCCGATTTCCTGCGCGCGCTGCGTCAGCGGCCCAAGGCGGCGTCATGAGTACCGGCTCATGAAACCGGATATGTGATGTCTCCTTCGTCGCCACGGTCCGACGCTCTTGATCCGGCGACACGCGAACGTAACGACCTCGCGGACGCGTTCGCACGCGTTCTGTTGTCCGATGGCCCGATCGCGGCGCAGGCTCCGGTGTTCTTCCAGGAGCCAGACGGCACCATGATCTGGGCCAATGACGGCTATTACGCCTTGGCCGCCTTGCTGGTGAATTCCTCGGACGCACAGCGCCTGCTGCATCCCAATCTGGTAGACGCGCCCAACAATGCCACGTCTTGGACCGTGTCGGCGCGCGGCAACGCCAGTGGCCGGAAAATCACCATTCGCGCCAGCTACGCCAAGCTGACCTATGGCGCGCGGCAGAAGCCCACCCTCGCCGGTTTCGTGCAGGTTGTTCCCGATGAATCCGACGGCGCGCTGCGCCTGATGGCGATGCAGGAACGGCTCGAGGACATCATCCGCCTGGTCTCCGACTGGATCTGGGAGGCCGGCGCCGATGGCATCTTCACAATCGTCTCGGACCGGGCACAGCGCGCCACCGGCTATCATCCGCGCGAGCTGACCGGCACGCCGATGGTGGCCCTCGCCGCCAACAGCCTGGCGGCCGAGGCGCTGCTGGCGCGCCTGCAGACCCTGGCGCCGTTCCGCGACTTCACGCTGCCCATCCGCGCCAAGGATGGCAGCGACAAGACCTTCCTGCTCAGTGCGGTGCCGGTGTTCGATCCCGACGGCGGCGCTCATCTCGGCTATCGCGGCACCGCCAGCGACATCACCGACCTCAGCGAGCGCGAGCGCACGATCCTGGCGGCCAAGGAAGCGGCCGAGCAGGCCAGCCGGTCTAAGACCAAGTTCCTCGCCAACATGAGCCACGAGCTGCGTACGCCGCTCAACGCCATCATCGGCTTTTCGGACATGATGGCTCTCGCCATCCACGGACCGATGGGCGCGCCGGCCTACGAGCAATATGCCGCCGACATCAACAGCAGCGCCAAGCACTTGCTTTCCATCATCAACGACATCCTCGACATCGCGAAGATCGAGGCCGGCCGGCTGGATCTGATCGACGAAGAGACGCCGGTCGCCAGCCTGTGCGACGTGGCGCTGCGGCTGATGCAGGAACGCGCGCAGGAACAGAGCATCGACTTGCGGTTCGAGCCGGGGCCGAACCTGCCCAATATCATTGTCGACCAGCGTGCGATGCGCCAGGTGCTGCTAAACCTGCTCTCCAACGCGGTGAAGTTCACCAAGCCGGGCGGCGAGGTCACGTTGCGCGCCCAGCTGTCGATGGAGGGCGAGTTGCTGTTGCAGGTGTGCGACACCGGCATCGGCATGCGCGAGGAGGATCTGCATCGGGTGCTCGAGCCGTTCGTCCAGGTCGAGAACGAGCTGACCCGCCGGTTCGAAGGAACCGGCCTCGGCCTTTCGCTCTCCAAGCAATTGATCGAGCTGCATGGCGGCCGCATCGGTATCGTAAGCAAGCCGAATTTCGGCACCACGGTTACGGTCTGCCTGCCTGCGAACCGGCTACGATGTTAAAACCGGCAATCGCAACTTCCTGAAATAGTCAGAACACTACAACGGTAGCGACAAAAGCTCCGCGTGCTCGAGAGGTCGCTGCCGTGTCATTGGTACGGCAGCGGCCAATAGAACCACTTGACTGCGAGAAACACGCCAAAGATCGCTACCGCAAGCAGCAGGCTCGACACATTGTCTTGCGGGTCGGCTGATGCCTCGCTCCGCGTCTCTGAACCGGCGCAACCGTCCAATTGTGCTCGCGGTTCGCTGTCCGGCCACGTCTCATGTCCGACGATGGTGACATCCTTCATCCTCGCCTCCGCTTCAGTCGAAGGCTGGATGCTACCGGCGCCCGTCAGCACAACCTAACGAGATCAACTGTCGACGACCCCAAGCGAAACTTGCGAGGCTCAGTTTGGGTGTGGAGATGCTCTGCTCGAGCCTGGCCTTGAACGCTGGAAGATCCGATAAAAAAGAGAAACCCCGCCAGTTGCCCGGCGGGGTGTAAATTACCTTAGCCTGAATACCGTTTTGCTAGGCAGCGTGGCGCCTGCGCATCGCCATTACCTGCTCATCATACCCGGCCGCATACACGTTTTTCGCTGCTGCCAGGAGTGCATCATATGCCTGGCGGAGCCTCAGCATTTCATCTTCGTCCGGCTGCTGACCGGCCATGTAGACTGTCTTCAGTTCCTCGCCAATGTTCACGAGATGCTGATGTGCGCGCCCCTCGGCCTCAAGTGCCGAGATCAACTTCGCTCCCTGTCTCGCCATGGTAGCTCCTTCATGCGCAATGTCTTCGCTGATGGTGCTCAACGGCTTAATGCTCGGCCGTCGACATATCAGGATGTTCTGATGCGCTAGTGTCAATTTGGCCGTTTGGCATCACCCTGTTGTAGAAATGCAAAGAGCAACACCGCGAGCTGCAGAGCGAAGTTAACGCCGGAAGCTATGCCCTTATTTTTTCGTCGGAAAATGCCCCGCCGGTTGCCCGGCGGGGCTGCTTAATTGAATTGAGCGTTTGACCGAAAGAATTAAGCCGCCGCGCGCCGCTCCTCGACGCCGGACAGGTAGCTCAGCGCCGCCAGAACGCCGCCAGTGCGGTGCGGCATCTTGGCAAGCGACAGGCCCATCTCCACGCCGCTGAGCGTGCCGGCCAGCATCAGATCGTTGAAGTCGCCGAGATGCCCGATGCGGAACACCTTGTCGGCCAGCTTACCGAGCCCGGCGCCGAGCGACATGTTGAAGCGCTCCAGGATCGCCTTGCGCAATCCGTCCGCCGAATGACCGTCTGGCGCGAACACGGCGGTCACCGACTGGCTGTATTCGCTGGGCTCGGCGCACACGGTCTCGAGGCCCCAGGCGCGCACCGCGCGGCGGGTCGCCTCGGCCAGGCGCGCGTGGCGGGCGAAGATGTTTTCCAGCCCCTCCTCCGCGATCATGTCCAAGGCTTCCTTGAGGCCGAAGAACAGGTTGCAGGCCGGCGTATAGGGTAGGTTCCCCTTGCCCTCGGCCGCCGCCAGCATCGGCTCCCAATCCCAGAACGCGCGCGGCAGCGTGGCGGTCTTCATCGCGGCGCGCGCCTTCTCGCTCGCGGCGACGAAGGCGAGGCCGGTCGGCAACATCAATCCCTTTTGTGAGCCGGCGATCACGACATCGACGCCCCACTCGTCCATGCGCATATCGGCGCTGCCGAGAGATGAGATCGTGTCCAGCATGAGCAAGGCCGGATGGCCGGCGCGGTCGACCGCCTTACGGATGTCTGCGACGCGGCTCATCACGCCGTTCGAGGTCTCGTTATGCACCAACAGGATGGCTTTGATCTTGTGCGCCTTGTCCGCGGTCAGCACGGCTTCCACCGCTTCGGGCGACGGTGCGCGGCGCCAGTCGGTCGCGAGCATCTGGACGTCGAGGCCGAGCTTGCGCGCCATATTGGCCCACAGGACAGCAAACTGGCCGGTGTCGAAGGTCAGCACCTGGTCGCCCGGCGACAGCGTATTGACCAAGGCGGATTCCCAGCCGCCGGTGCCGGACGCCGGGAAGATCATCACCGGCTGGCGCGTCTTGAACACCGGGCGCACGCGCTCGAACACCTCGGCCTGGAGCTGCGCCCAGGCGGGCCCGCGATGATCCAGCACCGGCTGTGCGATGGCGCGCAGGATGCGGTCCGGAATGTTGCTGGGTCCAGGAACCTGGAGGAAATGGCGGCCGGCTTGGTAGGTCATCGCGTGCTCCTTCGGCATGGAACGGCACGAGGGAGACGCTATCGACGCTCAGCCCTGCGAACTAAGCGGCTTGCGACGCTTGGAAGCGGTAAAACGACTCTGCGGCTATTCGCCGAAAACGACCAGCGCGTCGACCGCTACCGCGCCATCGGCCCGAACCATCAGCGGGTTGACATCGAGCTCGAGCAGCTTGCCACGGTTGGCTTCGGCGAAGGCGGCGATGGCCATGATGCTTTTCACCAGCGCCGCCATGTCGGCCGCTGGCTTGCCGCGATAGCCGGCGAGCAGCTTGGCGATCTTGAGCCGGCGCAGAGCAGCCTCGACCTCTGCGGCCGAAGTCGGCAGCAGCAGCATCGCGGCATCTTCGACCAGCTCGACCAGAATGCCGCCGGCGCCGACGACCAGCGCCAAGCCGAATTGCGGGTCGCGCTGCACGCCGACGATCAGCTCCGCCACCACGTCGCCGACCATGCGCTCCACCAGCACGCGCTCGATGCGCCCGCCCTTGAGATAGGCGTTGACGGACTTGTCCATCCGCGCCAGGGCCGCCTCGACATCCGCCGGCGACTTGAGATTGATCGCGACGGCGCCGGCCTCGGTCTTATGGGCGATCAGCGGTTCGGCGACCTTCAGCACGACCGGAAAGCCCACTACCTCCGCTGCTTCGGCAGCGTCCGCAGGCGCAACGACCCGGCTCTCCGGTACCGCGAGGCCGAACCCCGCCAGCAGTTTCTTGCCCTCGACCTCGGAGAGCATGCGCCTCTTTTCTCCGGCCGCCGGCGTCACCGGAATGGCGGCTGAAGCGACCTTCGCCTTGCGCTGCGCGAACCGATGGACGGAGGCGAAAGCGTTCAGGGCCTCTTCCAGACCCTGCATCGGCGCGCCCTTGGCGGCGATCACCTCCGCCCGCGCATGCGCCGGCAGCAATTCCGACAAGGTCGAGGTGACGATCGGCATCTTGCCGTGCTGATTGCAGGCTCTCAGGATCGCACGCACGGCGGCCATGCAGGCTGCCTCGGTTTCCGGCCCGTCGGTCGCAAAATCGATCACCAGCATGCCGGCATCGAACTCGCCGCGCATCACGGTGGAGAAACATTTCTCCAGCAGGTCCTCGTGACCCCAGAGAGAGGTGTTGTAGTCGAGCGGATTGGAGACCGTCGCGAAGTTCGGCAATTGTGTGCGCAGATCCTCCGCCTGGTCCTTCGAGAAACCTGGCAGGGGAATGCCGAGGGTGTCGCAGAGATCGGCGGTCAGCAGGCATTCGCCGCCCGAGCAGGTGAAGACCGCGAGCCGATCGCCCTTCGGCAGGCCCGCGGTCGAGACCAGCTTCAGCGTCTCCAGCAATTGCGGAACCGAATGGACGCGGATAATGCCGAGCCGCTCGAACAGGGAATCATACATCTTGTCGCTGCCAGCGAGCGATCCGGTGTGGCTCATGGCGAATTGCGCGCCGAGCTCGGAATTGCCGGCTTTCAGCGCCACCAGTGGCTTGCCGCGCTGCAGCGCCTTGGCAGCGGCGCGGCTGAAGGCCGGTACGTCCTTGATGCCTTCGAGATAAAGGCCGATCGCCGTCACTTTCGGATCGTCCGCCAGGGCATCGACATAGTCGGCGGCGTTGAGGATTGCCTGGTTGCCCGAGCTGATGACGTAGGCAAACGGCACCGAGCGGTCGTTGCGGCTCAAGTTGAGCGCGATGTTGCCGCTCTGCATGACGATGGCGCAGCCGGTCTCGACCTGATGGCCGAGGGCACCGGTCGGCCACAGGCAGATGCCGTCGACGAAATTGAGCAGCCCGTAGCAATTGGGGCCGACCACCGCAAGATCGCCGGCCGCTTCGGTAAATTCCGCCTGCAAGGCGATCCCTTCGCCACCGACCTCGGTGTATCCTGCCGCGTAGCAGATGGCCCCGCCGCCGCCGCGCGCGTTCAACTGGCGCAGGATGTCGATGGTCGCCTCGCGCGGGACGGCGATGAAGGTGGCATCCGGCGCCTGTGGCAAATCTGCGATCGAGGCGTAGCATTTGCGCCCGCCCAGCTCCGGGTATTTTGGATTGACGACCCAGACCTCGCCGGTGAAGCCGGTGTCGGCGCAGCGCCGGATCGAATCCGCCATCGCCTGCCCGCCCACGATGGCAACGTGCCGCGGCCGCAACAGGCGCCGTAAATTGCGCTGACGCTGTGATAAATCCGCGTTCATTTACTGATCCTTAGCGCGATCGGTCGCAATTATCGAGCGTGGGTGTTAGCAGACCAGACCTTGCCGGGGAAGGTCTGGGCGCGACCCAGGCGAGCGACGCCGCGACGGGCTCACACCAACTTGCGACAAATTGCGGGCGATGACATGTCGGCCCGAGGACCGCGAACCGCAATGTGCGTGAGAATGGTCACACAATGTCTTGAAATCGCGGATATTTGCCGTTTGGCATATAGCGCGCCGGCGACTCGGGACGTAAGTTTGAAAAATTACGGATGTCTCGAGTCGCGACACCCATTGAGGATTGTGCCGTGCGGGCGCTAAGGGTCGCTTCAAGCATGAGGGCCAGGATGATCTGGCTGGGCGGTGCATTGGCCGCCAGCGTGTTCTTCCTTGCGGTCTACCTCCTGTCCGGCTCGGCCATCGACCGGGCTTTCGCACAGGAAATCGCCTATTTCCGCATCGGCGCGGGCGCCCCGGGCTCCACGCTCTACGATCTGGCAGGCCAGGTCGCCGGCGCCATCAGCAATCCGCCCGGTTCGCGCCAGTGCGACAATGACGGCCCCTGTGGCGTGGAAGGCCTGATCGGCCTCGCGCAGACCACGGCCGATCCCGTCGATGGGCTGCAGTCGGTCGAGGGCGGCACGATGGAATCCGCCATCGTCTCGGCCGACATCGCGGATGCGGCCGTGCAAGGCGCCGGCCCGTTCAAGAAGTCGGGTCCCATGGAGGATTTGCGCGCCATCGCCAATGTCGGGCAACTGGTGCTGCATGTGCTGGTCGCGAGGGAAGCGCGCTTTCAGGATCTCAAGGCCCTGAGCGGACAGCGCATCGCCATCGGCATGAAGGATTCCGACAACGCCCTCACCGCGCGGTTCCTGCTGCGCGCCGCCGGCATCAACGACAAGAAGACCAAGCTGGTGACCGGCGATCCCGAAACCGCCGCCCAGGACCTGCTGAACGGCAAGGTCGATGCGCTGGTGCTGGTCGCGCAATTGCCGAGCGCCGATGTCGCGGCCCTCATGCATACCGGCAATTACCGGCTGCTCGGCGCGCAGAGTACCGACGATAACAAGAGCGCCTACGTCGTCTCCGACTGGATTGCGCACAAGCAATATTCTGGCGCCGCGGCGACGCCGACCTTGTCCCTGCCCGCGGTCCTGGTGGTGCGCTCATCGCTCTCCACCGAGCTGGCCGACGGCCTCGCCAAGGCCCTGTGGCACAGCGCTGTGCGGGGCGAAACGCCCGCTCCGGGCAAGATCCGCCTGGATGTCGACCGCCTCAGCCTTCCCCTTCATCCCGGCGCCGAAGCCGCCTTCGCCGAACTGCGCAAGGAAGCGGGCGAAACACCCCCCGCCCCCGAACGGCAGCCGACCACGACGAACTAAGCTCTCGGCGGACGCCGCGATCAGGCGGCGCGCACCGTTTCGATCCGGATCACGAACACCCCGTCCGCTTCCTTGCTGTCGAGGAGGCGGTGTCCGGTGGTGTCGCAGAAATGCTTGAAGTCGGCCGGCGCGCCGGGGTCGGTCGCGTGGACTTCCAGCACGTCGCCGTTGGTGAGGTCCTTCATCAGCTTGCGCGCCTTCAGGACCGGCAACGGACATTTCATGCCGCGTGCGTCGAAATGGTGCGTGCTCATGCCCTGCCCGTCTCCCGGATCGTGGGCGCATGCGCGCCGAACAGAATTTCCAGCACACTGGCCGACACGATGACAAGCCCGCCGATCGCCTCGCGCCAGCCGAACGGATAATCGGTCCAGATCGCCGCGGTGACGACGCCCACGACTACTTCCGCCATGAACAGCATGCTGGCGCGGGTCGGCGACAGGCGGGCCGCCGCCCAGAAGCTCAGCAGCAATCCCGGCACCACCCAGATGCCTGCCACGATCGCCACCCAGAAAATGGCGGCCGGCCAATCCACTGCAGCCCAATCCGCCTGAGCGGGAAAGACCCCGAATGCCAGGATCGCCCCGCCGACGATCATCGCCGTGACATATTGCAGGAACGCCTTTTCCACCATTCCGACCTTGGGCGTCATGCGCATCGTGACCAGGGCGATCGCCCAGCAGAAGCCGGCCGCGAGCCCACCCCATTCCGCGAAGCTCCGCGGCAGTGGCAGGCCTTCGCCGTCATAGTTCAGAATGATCATGCCGACGAGGCCGACCGCCAGCGCCGCCCCACGCGCCGGCGTGATGCGGGTCTTCAGGATGAGACGCTCCAGCAGGACACTCCACACCGGATTGACATAGAACAGCAGAACGATGCGCGCGACGTCGCCATAGACCACGCTGGCGGCGTAAAGGTAGTTGCAGATGCCCGCCGAGATGCCGAGCCAGAGCAGCGGCCAGCCGCCCGCCATCAATCCCCGTCCGCCGTCGCGCAGGATGAACGGCAGCACCAGAACGGCCGGCACGCCATAAATCATCCAGGCGACCCACGCGCCCGACAAGCCGGTGCCGTAGGCCGCCGTCAACGGCATCCACATGGAACCCCAGAAGACGGCCGAAAGGATGATCGCCAAGCTGGGCAGCAAGGCAGAGGAGCGCGATTCAGCCGTCAATTGGTCACCAATGAGCCGGCTTGATCCGCTTCCCGCTCCATCTCCAGCATGCGGTCATAGGCCTGCAACGGCAGGATTTCGATGCCGGCGATCTGCATGCCGGACCGTGCCGCCGCCAAGGCCGGATCGGCGACGGCCGCCTGCAAGCCTTCGCGCAGCTTCTGCAGGTCGGAGGGCGAGATATCGCGGCGCGTGACATAGGGCAGGCTGGGGGCGCTCGCGCTCCGCGCAATTACCCGCAAGGGCGCGACTTCGTGCGGCGCGACCGCCTGGAGATTGGCGTAGGTGACGCAGTCAATCGCGGCGACATCCGCGCGTCCATCCCGGACGGCCGCGATCGACCTGCGGTGGCCGCCGGTCTCCACGATGCGCGCCGGCGCGCCCTTGCCGATCAGGCTGTGACGCAGCGCGTTCCAGCCCGATTGCGAATCATAGCCATTGATCGCGGCGACCTTGCCAGCGGCGTCATCCAGGCTTCGAACGTCGGATTCCCGCCGCGCCACGATCACGCTGTGATAGTTCGATCCCGCGCAGCCATCCGCCGCGTAGCATGGCGTGGCAACCAGCGTCACTTGATCCTTCAACCGGTGTGTCAGCGGATAGCCGCAGGTCTGCGCGATGAAGAGATCGGGCGCCAGCCACAACGCGTAGAGATCGTCCGGTATATGCGCGCTTGCCGGAATGTCGGTGAGGCCGGCCGCGCGCCAATGGCGCGCCAAGCCGGTCCACCACGCTTCGATCGCGGGGCGGCGTTCCGGCATGTCGTACATCGAGATCATGGCACGCATGGTTTGCGGGTCCCGCCTAGAACGTCACGGGATTGGCTGCCATCGTTCCGGACGACTGTGCGACGCCATCGCCGATCCGATAATAGTCACCCTTGCTCTCGACGAAGATGTGCCGCGCAGTGACGAGGCCGGTCGGCAGATCGAGCGAGCCGGCGGCGATCGAGACATAGTCGCGATGCGCTGCCTCCCAGAACAGGCTGGAGCCGCAGTCGCGGCAGAAGCCGCGCCGTGCCTTGTCGGAGGAATCGTACCAGGCAACCTTGTCCGCGCCGCGCAGCTCCATGTTCGGCCAGGTGCTGGCGCTGTAGCCGCCGAAATGTCCGTGCCAACGCAGGCACTGGCCGCAATGGCACCACACCACATCGCGCATTTTGTCGCGTATGTCGAAAGTGATACCGCCGCACAAGCAGCGTCCATGATGCCGCGCGACGTCCCTGGCCGCCGGCGGGTGCGGGTCGGTTCGCTGCGGGGCCTCGCCGGCGGATTGCACGAAGCAAGGCGCGTCCTCCGGCATGCCGTAATAGTCGCCCTTGTCTCTGACCCAGATATGAGCGGTGGTCGCGAGGCCGGTCGGCTGGTCGAGGGATCCGGCGGTGACATCCATCGCCGTGCCGTCGTTGGAGCGCCAGAACAGCTTCGATCCGCAGATCGCGCAGAAACCGCGCTCTGCATCCGCCGAAGAGCCGTACCAGCGCAGGTGTTGCTCCCCTTCCAGCTGATAGTCGCCGGGCTTGCCGCCGACATAGGCGCCGAGCGAACCATGCCAGCGCCGGCACATGCCGCAATGGCACGCCGTCAACGCCCTGTGATCGCCACCATAGCGGTAGCGGATCGAACTGCATAAACACCGTCCCTGCAGCATGCGGGGGAACCTCTCTTTGCGTCTTCAATCCTACATATCCGGGATGTTAACGCTTCGTCGTCATAAATACGTCCGGTTTCGGCCCGCGACCGTCTTGGCGCGGCTCCGCAACTTGTATATACAGGTAGCATAGATTCCGGACCCAAACTGCAGATGTCCACCGTCCCGCCCGTCTTGCCTTCCGCGTCCGCCTCGGGCGCATCCAGCTTTTTCATCGATTGGCCCACTCTTTTCCTCGCGATCGGCGTCTATGCCACATTCGCGATCGTGACCCTGCACTATCACGAAATGGCGTGGTGGCTGGTGCTGCCGTTGGGTGCATTCATCGTGTGCCTGCACGGATCGCTGCAGCATGAGGCGACCCACGGCTTTCCGACCAAATGGGAAGCGGTCAATTCCTTCATCGTCGGCTGGCCGCTCTGGCTGTGGCTGCCCTATCTCTCCTATCGCCTGACGCACCGCACGCATCACATCGATGAGAACCTCACCAATCCGGAACTGGATCCGGAATCCAACTACCTGACTGCCGAGCAGATCGTCGCCATGTCGCCGCTGCGCCTGTTCGTGCGCACGATCATGCGCTCCCTCGGCGGACGGATGCTGTTCGGTCCGGCCTATTTTTGCTTCTTCGCCTGGCGCGAGAAGGTGCTGGCGGTGCGTGATCGGCGCTGGCGCCGGCTGCGCCCGCTGCTCTGGCATCTGCCGGCCGCGGCCGCTGTGCTCTATTGGGTGCTGGCGGTGTGCGATATCCCGCTCGGAGCCTATGTCCTGTTCTTCGCCTATCCCGGCACGTCGCTAACGCTGGTCCGCTCCTACGCCGAGCATCGCGCGGCGGGGCCCGTGCAGCAGCGCACAGTCATCTGCGAGTCAAACTTCTTCTGGAGTTGGCTATTCCTCTATAACAACCTGCACCTCATCCATCACCGCCATCCGCGCCTCGCCTGGCACCAGCGGCGCAAGCAATATGAGGCGGAGAAGGCGCACCTTTCGCCGGAGCACGGCTACTACCGGCTCAGCGGTTATGCCGAAGTGTTCGGCAAGTGGTTCCTGCGTGCCAAGGAGCCGATGGTACATCCAACCGAGATCAAGGCGCCGGCTCACCAGGCGGCCTGACAGCGCCTGCGCACGGCCGCTATGGGGGCGGTCCGTCCTCTTTCTTCAGCGAAGCGCGGTGGCGCTCCGGCTGGCTGCGGTAGCCTTCAGCGTCGCCGTAATCCTCGAACCCGGAATAACGCGCGTGCGTGCCGATGATACGGGTCGCGTGCTTGATCGGGCACCAATATTGCTCGGTGCGCGAGGCGATCTCGCGGACATAGGCGATGAGGCCGCTCGCATAGGAGCAATATTCGCAGTTGAGCCGCTCGATCGCGTTGAGATAGGCGAGATGCCCTCGGTCGAAGACGATGTAGTCTCGGCGCCGCACCCTCGGAATCCCGTAAACGGGAAAGCAGGTCACCTGATAGATCGTGATGAACAGATCCAACAGGGCGAAGGGAACGATGAGGGAGTAGATGATCGGTGCGGTAAGAACGACGAGCGGCCGCGCATTCAGCAGGTAACTCGACAGCCTCACCTTCAAGGCCCGATGCCGCGCGACCAGCTCGTGCTCGAAGACGATCCGCCCTTGTTCGAACCTGATGCGAAGTCCGGCGCTGCGCTTCGCGAGCTCCGCCTCGAGCTCGCCTTCCAACAATCTGATACGTTCGACCAAGGCGGCGATCTGCGGACTCGTAGGAATGCCTCCTTCGCGACCCACCGGTGAGCGAAGGTCATCTATCACTCGCACAACGCCGGATGCGCGGCGAATGATCGCGCGTTAATACCCCGGAACGCCGCCTTCCGCTTTGCGCTTGGCGACATATTCCTTCAGTGCTTCGTCGATTCCCGGGTCGATCGGCGGCGGGGTGTAATCCGCCAGCAATTGCTTCCAGATCGCGTTGGCGTGCTGGGGAGCCTCGACCGCGCCGGCCAAACGCCAGGTCTCGTAATTGCGCCAGTCGCTGACCAGCGGTGCGTAGAACGCGGTCTCGTAGCGCTCCATGGTGTGGGGCGAGCCGAAGAAATGCCCGCCCGGCCCCACTTCCTTGATGGCATCGACGGCCAGCGTGTCGTCGTTCACTTCCAGCGGCCGCATGAACTCCGTCATGCCCTGGATCATCTC